>MDTG01105287.1_pt1 | contig 22973 bp, 23 predicted proteins | sample 811421 | NCBI WGS metagenome assembly MDTG01 (sample SAMN05326645, study PRJNA326480) | marine metagenome | isolation source: seawater | place: Pacific Ocean: South East | collected 2011
ATCTTTTCAAAGTAAAACAAATTATAATTAATAAATCTGGAGAGATTTTCAAAGCTTATCCTTTTGCAAGAATAAATCGAAATAATCTTCCAAGTGATTTAACAGATTTTTATATTCTTCATGAAGGTTATACTTTTATAACAGGTGAAAATGTCGAAGAGGTCGACTATGACGATGTTGAAGATGAAAAATATTCTAAAGAGGGTTCAACAGGAGTTCTGATACAAGGTGATAAATATTGGATGACTTCAATTATTCCTGAACAAGGTAGAAGTTTTAGATTTGATTTAGATTATAAAAATAAATATAGAGCCAGCTACATAGATCTTAAAGGATATGATGTAAGACCAAACACTGTAACTGAACATACTGTTCAAAGTTTAATTGGCGCAAAAGAAATTAACCAAATTAACAATTACAAAAAAGACCTAAATATCGATAAATTAGATCTTATTGTAAACTATGGAGTTCTTTATTTTATCATTGTCCCGATGCATAAAATTTTAAGCTATTTCTTTAATTTTACAGGAAACTATGGTTACGCAATTATTCTTTTAACAATATTAGTTAGATTAGTATTCTTTCCTTTAAATCAATATTCAATGAAATCTATGGGAAAAATGAAAAGTCTTGGTCCAGAAATAGAAATTTTGAAGACAAGATTTAAAGACGACAAACAACAACTACAAAAAGAGATGATGAAACTGTATAGAGTAAATGGTGTAAATCCTGCAAGTTCATGTTTTCCTATATTGATACAGATACCAATTTTTTTTAGTTTGTATAAACTACTGTTACTAGATCTTGCCATGAGACACACACCATTTGTCTGGGTTTGGCAAGATTTGTCTGCAAAAGATCCACTGACTATTTTTAACTTATTTGGTTTATTGCCTTATAATGTTCCTACTTTTTTAGAAATTGGATTACTCCCTGTATTGATGGGAAGTTCTATGTGGCTCCAGATGAAACTGTCACCACAACCGTCTGGTTCGGACGAAATGCAAAAAATGCAAAAGAAAATATTTATGTTAATGCCCTTATTTTTAACTGTTATTTTGGCACCCTTCGCAGCTGGCTTAATACTTTATTGGGTATGTACAAACATACTTACAATAATTCAGCAGTATATAATAAACAGAAATATAAAAATTAAGAGTTAAACTGATGAATATAAATGAAGAAGATTTGAATAAAATTCTTCCCGAAGATGGTCCGAATATTAAAGAAGTTTCAAAATATATAAAAAAATATAAAGACGAAATAATTACCATAAAATATGGTGGAAATGTTTTTATTGACAGGAAAATATTTAATAATTTTATAATTGACTTACAAATTTTAAGAAAATTAGGTCTCTCAATTGTTGTAGTACATGGGGGAGGTCCAAGAATTAAGAGAGAACTTGACAAATCGAATATTGAGACAAAATTTATAAGAGGACTAAGAGTAACTGACGAAAAAATTATAAATATTGTTGAAAAAGTTCTGGTAGAATTTAATGAAGATATTGTTTCATCATTGAAAAATATAGGAACTAACAGTATTTCTTTAAATACGAGAAAAAATAATGTTATAGAAACTATACCCGAATCTAAAGAATTAGGATTTGTTGGAATTCCAAATAAAATAAATTCAGATTTTATAAAAGATCAAATTGAAAAAAAAATGATACCGATAATATCTCCTTTGGGATTAGGGCATGATAATAAAACATATAATATTAATGGAGATACTGCTGCTGGTGCTATAGCTAAGTCTCTAAAATGTAGAAGGTTGCTTTTAATGACTAATGTAGAGGGTGTGAGAAGCAAAGGTAATACTTTAATAGAAGAAATCTCATCAGTTAAAATCATAGAGATGATAGAAGATAATACAATAACAGAAGGTATGATACCAAAGATAAATACTTGCTTGGATGCGGTAAAAAATGGTGTCACAGCTGTAGCTATTATTGATGGTCGAAAAAAACACTCAGTTTTATTTGAAATATTTTCTGATAAAGGTTCAGGGACTTTGATAAGAAAATGAAAGAATTGATAAATAAAAAAAACCTCTTATTAGATTTAGATGGAACAGTTTATCAAGATCTTGATTCAGTCTTTGGACAAGTTTCAAAATTAATGACTAAATATATATCTGAAAAACTTAATCTTGACTTAAAAAAAGCTAAAGAATTACAAACCAATTATTTTTATAAATACAACACATCCTTAAATGGATTAATGGTACATCACGATATACCTCCTAAAGAATTTCTAAAATACGTTCATAATATTGATCTATCGTTTATGAAAAAAGATATGATCTTGAGAGAGGAACTAGACAAGCTAAATATGAGAAAGCTCATTTTTACAAATGGAAGCACGGATCATGCTAAAAATGTATTGAGACATTTAGGTATAGATGATCTATTTGAAGATATATTTGATATAACTGATGCAGAATATCAGCCAAAACCAGAACCCAATGCTTTTGATTTAATGATAAAGAAATTTAAATTAGACCCTAATGATACAATATATGTAGAGGATATAGCAAAAAATTTGTCTATAGGTAAAAAAAGAGGTTGCACAACTGTTTGGTTAATAAATAATGAAGAGTGGGGTAAAATGGAGTCTGATAAAGATTTCATTGACTATAAAATTGAAAATCTATCTTTATTTTTAAAAGAATTAAGGTTATTAAAAAGTAGTTAAAAATGTCTATTGAAAAAATTATAAATGAAGCATGGGAAAGTAAGGATAATATTAATCAAAACTCCGATAAATCTGTAAAAGAAGCAATAAATAAAGTTATTGAAGATTTGGATAGTGGAAAATTAAGAGTTGCTCAAAAAATTAATGGTGAGTGGAAAACTCACCAATATTTAAAAAAAGCGATAATGCTTAGTTTTAAAATATATCCTATGGAAAATTTAAATGGTCCTTACAGTAGTTGGTACGATAAAGCACATCTCTTAAAAGGTAAAACGGCAGGATGGAGTAAAGAACAACATGAAAAGGCTGGGTTTCGAATGGTTCCAAATTCACCAGTAAGAAAAGGTTCATTTGTTGGAAAAAATGTAGTGCTAATGCCTTGTTACGTGAATATCGGTGCATACATAGATGAAGGTACAATGATAGATACATTTGCTAGAGCCGGTAGTTGTTGTCAAATTGGAAAAAATTGTCATATTTCAGCCGGATCTGGAGTTGGTGGTGTCTTAGAACCTGCTCAAGCTCTTCCAACCATTATTGAGGATAATGTTTTTATAGGGGCAATGTCTGAGGTAGTTGAGGGTGTAATTGTTGGAGAAGGATCTGTGTTAAGTATGGGTATGTTGATCACCCAGTCTACAAAAATAGTTAATAGATCAACTGGAGAAATAACATACGGAAAAATTCCTCCTTACTCGGTCGTAGTACCTGGTTCTCTTCCAGATAAAAAAAATCCCTCTGCCCCATCTTTAAGTTGTGCTGTGATAATTAAACAAGTTGATCACAAAACAAGATCTAAAACATCAATTAACGATCTTTTAAGAGACTAGAATGTCAAGTATCAATGATTTAAAATTATCAAAAGAGTTGATTAAATTTCCCTCTGTAACGCCAATAGATGCAGGTATAATTAGATTTTTAGAAAAAAAATTAAAATCAATTGGATTTAAAACTAAAATTTTAGAATTTAAAGATAAAAATAGTAAACCAGTCAAAAACATTTATGCAAGATTAGGTAATAAAACACCAAATCTTTGTTACGCAGGTCACGTTGATGTTGTTCCTCCTGGCAATGTTAAAGATTGGTCCTCTGACCCTTTTAAACCAACTGTAAAAAATGGCAAATTAATTGGAAGAGGTGCGAGTGATATGAAAACTTCAGTTGCATCTTTTATTGCCGCTGCTAGCGACTTCGTAATTAGCAAAAAAGATTTTAAAGGATCCATAAGTCTTTTGATTACTGGGGATGAGGAAGGTATTGCTATAAATGGCACTAAAAAAGTAGTTGAATATTTAAAAAAAAAGAAAGAAAAAATTAATTTTTGTATAGTTGGAGAGCCTACTAATCCTTTACGAATGGGAGAAATGATTAAAATTGGGAGGAGGGGTTCAATGACAGGATATTTGAGTGTTTTCGGGAAAATGGGGCATGTTGCATATAGTCATATAGCAATTAATCCATCAACTTGTATTGTAAATATTTTAAAAAATTTAAAACAGCTAAAACTAGACAACGGATCAAAAAATTTTCAACCTTCAAATTTAGAAATAACGAAAATAAATATAAATAATACTGCCGATAATGTAATACCAGGAGAGGCATTTGCTACTTTTAATATAAGATTCAATGATAAACATAACTCTAATTCACTTAAAAAAAAATTACAAACCTGTATTAAAGAAATTTGTAAAAAGCATAAATGTAGATTCAAAGTAGAATATACTATCTCGGGTGAGCCATTTATTACTAAACCTAACGAAGTTATATATATGATTAGAAATATTGTTAGAAAAAATACCAGAATAAATACTAAATTATCCACATCTGGTGGAACATCTGATGCAAGATTTATAAGGAAAATTTCACCTTGCTTGGAATTCGGCATGGTAGGCGCTAGCATGCATCAAGTAGACGAAAATATAAGATTAAAGGATTTAAAAACCTTAACAAAAATATACAAAGATATTTTAGATCATTACTTTTCGTGAAAACCGCAATAATCACATCCGATACATTTGAAAACCACATAACCGGAGATGGGCACCCCGAACAACCAAAAAGAGTAAAATCAATAATTAATGCGTTAAAAAATGAGAAAAACCTTATTTGGGAGAAACCAGGGACTGTTCCTGAGGAAATTTTAAGTATTACTCATAGTGAGCAATATTTAAAAATTTTAAAAAACTCATTTCCATCAGAGGGTATAAGTTTTCTTGATGGAGATACTGTGGTCTCTCCTGGAAGTAGAGAGGCGGTATTTGATGCAGCAGGCTCAACGATTAAGGCAATTGATGGTATAGAAAATAAAAAATTTAAAAATGCATTTTGTGTAGTTAGACCACCTGGCCATCATGCAGAAAAAAATAGAGCTATGGGTTTTTGTTGTTTGTCCAATGCTGGAATTGCAACAAACTACTTAATAAAAAAATATGGTTACAAAAAGATTGCTTGTGTAGACTTCGATGTTCATTGGGGAAATGGTAATTATGACGTTTTATATGATAACAAAAACTCTTTATACATATCAACGCATCAACACCCCTTTTACCCTGGCGGTGGAACTGAAATAGATAAGGGTAAATTTAATAATTCTCTTAATATTCCTTTACCAGCAGGCACTAATTCTGAACAATATTTTAATGCTTATGACCGTGTCATTGATAGATTGATTAAATACAAACCAGACTTTCTTATTTTTTCAGCTGGTTTTGATGCACATAAAAATGATCCATTGGCACAATTTGAATTATCTTCAAAAGATTTTTATGAAATTACAAAAAGGACACTTAAAGCAACTAATAAATTTACAAAAGGTAAAGTTGTATCGGTGCTTGAAGGCGGTTATGATCTTAATGCACTTGCTGAAAGTTCATTTAATCACGTAAAGGCTCTTTCAGAAATAGATTAGTTATGAAATTATATAAAATTGGAAGATCAAAAATTAATAATAAGGGTTTATTTGCTAATAAAGATATAAAGAAAGGTACAAAAATAATTGATTATATAGGTAAAATAATCACAAAAAAAGAAACTGAAAAAAACCCTAAATTTGATAATGATAAGGCAATTTATCTTTACAATTTAAATATTAAATATGATCTAGATGGTGACTTTTCTTATAATACAGCGAGACTTATAAATCATTCGTGTAATCCAAATTGTGAGGTCGATGGAAAAGGTCTTAAATTATGGATTTCATCAATTAAAGATATTAAAAAAGGAGAAGAACTCTCATACGATTATGGCTTTGGATACGATGAAGATTATAAACAATTTCCATGCAAGTGTAGATCAAAAAATTGTTGTGGTTATATCGTGCGAGAAGGATCGCGGTGGAGAATTAATAGAAAATTTAAAAAATTTTAATCTAATAAGTGACTCTCTCTAAATATAAACCGTGGGGTGGAGCTAGAGGTGCACAATTTTGCCTATTTTTTGATTTCACTATATTTGCAAATTTTTTTAATGACCATTTTTTTTCACTTAAATATTTTAGGCATCCAACCATTGACCTCACTTGACTTTTGAGAAATGACTTAGAAACAAATTTTATGGTTAATATACCATTTTTACTTATAACCTTCACCTCAATCATAGTTTTTATTGGACTCTTTGAGTTACAATTCGCAGCTTGAAATGTAGAGAAATTATGAGTTCCAACTAATTTTTTTGATCCTTTTTTTAATAATTCTATACTCAATTTTTTTTTTATGTGCCATTCTCTATTTTTATTGAGTACGGAGGGTGAAATATTGTTCCTGATCTTATATACGTATGTTCTTTTTTTTGCACTATGTCTAGCGTGGAAACTTATATTTTTTTTTACTAACTTTTTAATCGATATTTCTTTTTTATTTAAAAAGAAGTTAAGAGAATAAATAAATTTTTGAATATTTAATATATTTTTTTTACATTCAAAATGCGCGGACTGGCCGATGGCATGTACACCTTTATCTGTTCTGCCGGCACCATGTAATTTAATTTTCTCTTTTAATAACTTTGATAGCACTACTTGGATAGTTTTTTGTATTGAATTTCCGTTTCTTTGATATTGCCATCCTAAAAAATTTGTACCTACATATTCAATTATTATTTGATATTTAATCATTTTGTAGTAATGAACCCTTTTTAATTTTACTTCCTAAAAGAAATTCTTTTGTTTTCTGTGGTTTCTTTCCTTGTCTTTGAATAATTTCAATCTGAATTGAGTTAGATCCACAAGCTACTGTTAAACTATCGTCCATAACTAGTCCGGGCTTTCCCTGTAAATTGGAGTGTCTGGATTTTAAAATTTTATATCTTTCGTTGCTAAACTCAAACCAAACCCCCGGTTGAGGAGACAATCCGTTAATTTTACCAATAATATTTTTTGCATTTAAATTCCAATCAATTTTTGACTCAGATTTATTTATTTTTTTTGCGTATGTTGCATTTTTATGAATTTGTTCTTTAAATTTTGCCTCTCCTTTAATAATTAAATCGATGTTTTCAACAATTTTTCTTTTACCTAAATCTGAAAGTTTTTTTGACAAAGACATAAAATTATCATCATCTTCGATTTTTTCCCTGTATTGATTACACACTGGTCCACTATCTAAATCTTCATTCATCTTCATAATACTTATGCCTGTATATTTATCTTGAGAAATTATTGCTCTCTGTATTGGCGCAGCACCTCTATATTTTGGTAGTATGGATGCATGAACATTCACAAAACCATATTTACTTAACTTTAAAATATTTTTGGGTATTATTTGTCCAAACGCAACTACAATTGCTAAATCAAATTCGGTTGAGTTAAAATATTTTTCTAGCTCTTTTATTTTCTTTGGACATTGTATTTTTAAATTTTTCTCTTCAGCAAAAGTATGTACTGGTGATTTTGAAATTTTTTGACCTCTATTAGATTTTTTTGGAGATTGCGTAATCACATTTATAATATTATAATTATTTTCAAGCAATGCCTCTAAAATTGGAATAGAAAAAAACGAAGTGCCAAAAAAAATAATATTCGTCATTTTATATTATTAAATCATTATTTTTAGATTTTTGTTTCGATAGCTTTTTAATTAAGAAATCCTTTTTTAGTTTAGATAGATAGTCGATAATTAATTTGCCGTCACAATGATTTATTTCATGTTGTATACAAGTTGATAATAATCCATCACATTCCATCTCACTTTTTTTTCCAGATATATCCACATATTCAACTATTATTTTTTTTGGTCTCTCTATTTCAATAAAAGTTTCGGGAATTGAAAGACAACCTTCCTCATAAATAGATGTATTTTTACTTTTAAATTTGATTACTGGATTTATAAAACATAATGGTTTTTTTATGTTTTTTTCATTAGAGACGTCTATGACGATTAATCTAAGAGGTATACCTAGTTGTATGGCAGCTAGACCGATCCCATTAGCATTATACATAGAGTCTTCCAGATCTTTTATTAATTTATTTTCATTTTTAGTAATTTTCTCAATAGGTTTAGATATGCTTCGTAAAATTGGATCTGGTACAGTAATAATTGGTTTTATTGACATTAATTATATTCTTAATGGAAGTGTTTTAACAATTATTTTATTTCTGATCTGGTCGAGATTTACCTCATTCAGCACTGTTGTAATAAAATATAATGTTTCTGTGCCCAAATCTTCAATTTTATCTTCCCCGATTATCTCAACTAACCTTAAAAGCAACATTCCTAAATCATTATTATTTATTAATACCTGTAAATCAGTTGGTATATTTGGATTTTTTTCGTATAAATTTTTATATTGTTTCTTAATTTTTACCCCATCATACTCTAGAGAGTCTATTAATATTTTATCTTTATTTGAAAAAATATATTTTTTGTTAGATTTTACTTTTTTAAGCATATCATTTGTTTCCTTGTTAATTTTTTCGATATCGTATTTTTTAAAAAAGTAGTTTAACAATTTAGATTGGTGAATAATTTTATTGTTAAATTTTGTTTTTATATCCTTATTTTCTTTCTTCTCGATATTATTTTTATAAAATGTTGAATACTCAGCAGGTACTTTGTCAAAATCTATTTCCAATAAAATATTTGATAGCTCTTTATTAAACGCATTCTCAATTTCATCTTCTACCATTAAATCCTTTATTTTTTTTGCTAAACTCAATTTTTCTTTTATATCATATGTTAGAAGCAGTCTTTGATAAAGAATTGCTCTAGCTTTATGATTTGGAAGTATCTTATATATCTCATTAACTGACAATAATTGCTCTAATGTAAAATTATACCTTTTATACAAATTTAGCAATTCTAACTCATCGTAGTTCATTTCGTGAGTTGCTTTCTCTATATTTTTAATCTTTTCATTATCTTCTAAGTCTACTGTATTAACACCCTCTAACAAATTATAAGACGAAAGATATTTCCAAATGAAACCAGGTGTATTTTCCTCTGGTGAATAACTAAATTGCTGATTAGTTACTTGAGATAAATGAAAATCTAAAGCTGATGCCTCAGAAATCTTTTCTAGATTATCACCGTTATAACCCATCAAATTGTAAAATTTATTCTCAAAAAAATTATCATTAAAATTTAGCTCCTTTTTTAGATCAAATAAAAGTTGTGCTTCATCTTTTTTGTTATTCTTTATTAAACAATAAATTTTAAATTTATCCAAATAGTCGTCGGAGTTCGATATATCTATTTCATCAAATAAAGAACAAGATGTATCCAAATCCCCATTTATTAAATAATTATCAATATATTTTTTAATAATAATTTTATTAATTGATAGGTTTTGATTTTTAATAATAAACTCTTTTATCAAATTTAAATCGTTATTATTTTCTAAAAAATATACTTTTAATTTATTAAAATCATCTGGTTTTATTTTATTTTTAGGTGGATATGAATTGGTAAGTAGTGCAATTTTGAGGATTGACCTGGAGTCCGTTGAAAGTTTTATAGTATTAATTTTTTTTAATATAGCTTTCACTTGATCTCCATCAGAATAAAGCCACATATCTATATCTAGATTATTTTCTTCAGGATCATATAAACCTACCAAATTCACTTTGTTAATTTTTTGTGAGTTTTCTTCCAAAATAACAATGCTACTTTCATCAGAAACCAATTTATTATCTGTATCATCGATATTTACAATATTATTATCATTAATAATTCTGTCCTCGTTCATTTGTTGATCTTTTAATTCCCAAATATCTACTGGTTCATTGGATTTAACATCTAAAATTAATAAAAAATTAAAAGTAAATAAGGCTAAAAAAAAAAAATTACTTAATAATTTTAAAGTTTTCATCTGGAATTTTTTTTTCGATTGTCTTTTTAGGAGATGGAAAATTGATCTTATCTAAAAAAATGATTACTAAAAATATTAAAAATAATACTAAGATAACTTTTATAAGCAGTTTTGTTGCTGAACCGAAAATACCCGGTCTTGTTTTTTTGTAAAATTGCATATAAATTTAATTAATTTCAAAATAAGACATATTTATGTTTTTTCAATATAGAAATATCAATGAAATTAAAAAATAATTTAGGATTAATAGGCATGATGGGTGCAGGAAAATCTACAATTGGTAAAGTTGTTGCAAAAAAAATGAATTTAAAATTTATTGATACAGATGATGAAATTACCAAATTAGAGAAGAAATCAATTAGGAAGATATTTGAATTATATGGAGAAAAATATTTTAGAGAAAAGGAGGAAAAAATTATTACTAAATTATTAGACAAAGATCAGGTTGTAATTGCATATGGCGGAGGTAGTTTTTTAAATAGGGAAATTAGAAGAAATATTTTAGATAATAGCATGTCTTTTTGGTTGAGCTGGAAAAAAAATACTATAATTAAAAGAATTATAACAAATTATAAAAGACCAAAAGTAATCAATTTAACAAAAAAAGATTTAAGTGATATGATAGATTCAAGATCTAATATTTATCAGCAAGCAGATCACAAAATAGATTGTGAGAATTTAAATAAAAATGAAATTGCGGAAAAAATAATAAGTTTATACAATAATGAATAAATTGAAAATAAATACAAATAAAAAAAGCTACTCAATTTATGTAGGCAATAAAATACTTAAAAACCTTGGTAGTATTCTCAAAAAAGAAAAAATTTTAGTTAAAAAGTATTTTATTATATATGATAAAAATATTGATTATTTACATATAAGGCTGATAAAGAAAATTCTAAGGAAAAAAGATATTTTTCTTTTTAAATTTAATACTAATGAGCAAAATAAAAGTATTAAATCCGTAGAGAAAATAATTAATCATTTATTAAAAAATAATTTTTCCAGAAATGATTGTATAATATCTATCGGCGGAGGTATTTTAGGAGATTTAGCCTGTTTTGCTGCAAGTATTTATAAAAGAGGCATGAGGTTTGTAAATATCCCCACAACATTGCTAGCTCAAGTAGATGCAAGCATCGGTGGTAAAAGTGGAGTTAATCATAAACTTTTTGGAAAAAATTTAATTGGCACTTTTTATCAGCCAGATTTAGTAATCGCTGATGTTAATTTTTTAAATACTCTTAAAAAAAAAGATATAATTTGTGGATACGCTGAAATTTTAAAACATGGTTTGATTTCTCATAAAAAAAATTTTAATAACTTAGAGAAAGATTATAAAAATATCTTATCTCTTAAAATGCCAAAAATTAAAGATACAATAATTTGGAGTTGTTTTGTTAAAAAAAAAATCGTCGAAAAAGATGAAAGAGAAAGTAATTTAAGAAAGACTCTAAATTTAGGTCATACATTCGGACACGCATATGAAGCTGCTGCAGGTCTCAATAAAAGATTAAACCATGGCGAAGGGGTTATTTTAGGAATTAAAAGTGCAATAAAATTTAGCTTAAATGAAAAAATATTATCATTAAATGATTATAATATAATCAATAATCATATTAAAAAACTTGGATTTAATTTAAATTTGAAATTATATTTTAAATTGAATAATATAGATAGAATAGTGTCTTTTATGATAAATGATAAAAAAAATATCTCATCAAAAATAAATTTAGTTTTATTGAAAGGTATCGGTAACCCAATAATTAATAAAAAATATTCGTCAATAAAGATAAGGAAATTTTTAAAAAAAGAACTAATAAATCTTTAATTGTAAAGAGTGTATGAAGTTTTTAATTTCATAATCTAAAAGTCCATATATCAATCTAGAGCTATTTAATTTACTCTTTTTTTTAAGCTCTGAAGAATAAATTTCAATTATTATATGATATTTTCCATTTGAATGAAATTTATGATTTAGATGCTTAAAAGTTTCATCTATAATAAATATTTTCTCAATTTTAATACTATTTGATAATTTTTTTTTAATTATTGACGTTAGTTGATCTATATTTTTCATAATTTACTATATAATTATAATAAATGAAAAATATTTGCGATTGGAAAAATTGTACAAATGAGGGAAAATATAAAGCACCTGTAGAGAAGGATAATAGTAAAAGATTTAGATTATTGTGTCTTCAACATGTTAAAGAATTCAACAAAAATTGGAATTATTTCAGTGGAATGAGTGATAATCAAATATATAACTTCATTAAATCAGACTCTACATGGCACAAACCAACTCAAAGTTTTAGCTCAAATGATAATTTTTTCAAGATTTTATGGAATAACACTCTTAGGGATGAGATTAATATAAAAAGCTTTAGTCAAAATTTTGACTACATGAGACAATACGACTTTGATGAAAATGATATAAAAGCATTTAGTATACTTGGGGTTAACGTGGGTATTAAATGGGAAAAATTGCAAGAGAAATTTAAAAAACTTGTCAAAAAATTTCACCCTGATATGAATGCTGGAAGTAAAAAATATGAAGATAAGCTTAAAGTAATCACTTTAGCTTATACTCAACTTAAAAATACTTATAGGAATAAGATTGATACAAAATATAGATAGCAAACCAGATATAAAAATCTCAATTAAACAAACTTTTGGTATTGATACCGATTTAGAGGTCGAAGCATTTTCAAAAAAAAATGACCTGGTTCCAGAAATTGATAAGGACTATATTTTTGATCGTGATACAACTATGGCTATATTAAGTGGTTTCTCACATAATAAAAAAGTAATTGTTCACGGATATCATGGAACTGGTAAAAGCACTCATATCACACAGGTCGCAGCTAGATTAAATTGGCCATGTTTGAGAATTAATCTAGATTCTCACATCAGTAGAATAGATTTGATTGGCAAAGATGCCATAACTCTTAGAGATGGAAAACAAATTACTGAGTTTAAAGAGGGCATACTACCTTGGTCTTTTCAAAATCCTGTTGCTCTCGTGTTCGATGAATATGATGCAGGTAGAAGTGATGTAATGTTTGTATTACAAAGAATTTTAGAAAGCGACGGTTTCTTCACATTATTAGACAAGAACAAAATTGTTAAACAAAATAAATACTTCAGATTATTTGCAACGGCCAATACAATTGGTTTAGGTGATACCACAGGTTTATACACAGGAACGCAACAAATTAATCAAGCCCAATTAGACAGATGGGAAATTGTTACTTCTTTAAATTATTTAAATAATGATAAAGAAATGGAAATAGTATTAGCAAAAAATAAAAACTTGAATAATGTAGAAGGAAAGAAAAAAGTTTCAAATATGATCAAGGTGGCAACTCTTACCAGAAAAGGATTTATTAATGGTGATATTTCTACAGTCATGAGCCCAAGAACTGTTATAAACTGGTGCAACAATGCAGAGATATTTAAAAATATTGGATACGCTTTTAGGGTTACTTTTTTAAATAAGTGTGATGATGCTGAAAAAAATATAATATCAGAGTATTATCAGAGATGTTTTGGAGAAGAATTACCTGAGTCGCTTGTAAATATTCAATTATAAATGAAAAAACAAGACGATATTAAGTCAAAAATTAAAAGTGCTATAATAGGAAGCCATAATGCTATTTCATTAAACTTAGAAAATTTTAAATTTAAACAAGCCAAATTAAGTAATAAGCAAGATTTAAATTTAGATAATTACAATTTAATAGAAGATTTTAAAAAAATTAGAGCTAAATCTGATAGTGAAGGTTTAAAAAAAAGGTATTCAGATGACGATATCCTAAATAAAAACTTACCTACAAATCCTATTGCAAAAAACCTTTTTTTAGCCTCTGAGAGTATTAGGTGTGAATTTATAGGGTCAAAAAAATTTGATGGCATAAAAAAAAATTTATCAGAAAATTATTTAGAAAAAATCAAGAATAATAAAGTAAATGATAATAAGAAAAAAGATGAAACATCTTTAAATATAGCATTTGAACTTTATATGATAAAAAATTTTTTAAATGTAAATTTAGATCAAAATAATGAGGATATTTTAAAAATTTGGGAATCAGAGTTTGATAAAAAAATATCAAAACATAAAGATTTTTTGTTAAATAACATCAATGATCAAGTAAAGTACAACTCAAAATTTTCTGAAATTGTAAAAGATTTGAATTCTTTTAACCTTGAAGACACTACAAATAGCAATGATAATGAAGATCAAGAGAACTCAAGTGGCAGTAATGATAATGAGAGCACAGACGAGCAAAAAAAAGATGATAACTCACAAAAAACACAAAACCTTGTTGAAGACGCAGTAAATGAGTTTCGTATTGAAGAACAATTTACTGATACTAACGGTGATGATAGTTTTTCTGAGAACATTTCCCAAAAACTAAATTTAGAAACTAATTTTAAAGATTATACTATATTTACAACAGAATTTGATGAAGTATCAAAAGCAGAGAATTTGGAGAGCACTGAAGAGATAAAGAAACTCAGACAAAATCTTGATCAACAACTACAAAGTTTTAAAGACTTAGTAACAAAATTAGCTAATAAACTTCAAAGACAATTATTAGCTAAACAAAATAGGTCTTGGGAGTTCGATTTAGAAGAAGGTCTTTTAGATAGTTCAAAACTAACAAGAGTTTTTATTGATCCTTTAAATTCCTTATCATTTAAGAAAGAAAAAGATTTTGAATTTAAAGATACTGTAGTAACGCTTTTGATAGACAACTCTGGCTCTATGAGAGGTAGACCAATAACAATTGCAGCACTGTGTGCAGATATTTTATCACGTACATTAGAAAGATGCTCTGTTAAAGTTGAAATATTGGGTTTTACGACCAAAAATTGGAAAGGTGGACAAAGCAGAGAGAAGTGGAGTAAACAAGGCAAATCAAAATCACCTGGAAGATTAAATGATCTTAGACATATAATTTATAAATCTGGAGACGCACATTGGAGACAGTCAAAAAATAATCTGGGACTTATGTTGAAAGAGGGTTTGCTTAAAGAGAATATTGATGGTGAGGCAATTTCCTGGGCATATAACAGACTTAAAAGACGAAGTGAGGACCGGAAAATTTTAATGGTAATTTCAGATGGAGCACCAGTTGATGATTCAACCTTATCAGTCAACTCTGGAGATTTTTTAGAGAAACATTTAAAAAACGTTGTAAAAGTGATCGAGGATAAAAAGGATGTAGAAATTTTAGCAATTGGAATTGGGCATGATGTTTCTAGATATTATAAAAAAGCTATCAAAATTTCAGATGTTCAAGAACTTGGTGATGTCATGATAGAACAGCTTAGTGACTTGTTTGATAAAAAAAGACTAAATTTTAATTAGGTCTTTATTTTTCCATTTAATTTTTACCTCTGCACCACTTCTAGTAAGTGAATTTCTTAAGTCTAATACGGCAAAATTTTTTTCAAGTAGTGTTTTTCCGATAAAAATTCCAAGCCCTAAGCCAGACTTACTAGAAAGATTTTTATTTACAGTTTTTAGATATGGCTCTCCAATTCTGTTTAGAATATCTTTTGGAAATCCCCTGCCGTCATCCTCAATTATTATTTCAGAAAATTTACTATCACTAATTATTGAAATATAGATTTTTTCATTTGCAAATTTATTTGCATTTCCAATAAAGTTTCTAATTCCATATACCAATTCTACAGAATTTTTAATAGCAAATGGGTTTGTATCCTGCTCTAAATTCAATATAAATTTTTTATCTGAAATTTCCTCAAATGACTTGATTATCTCATTTACATAAATTCCTATACTTAAGTTTTTGTCGATAAAATCATCGTCTGTACTTGGATTAAGAGTCAATTTTTTTAGAATTTCATTGCATCTTTTAACTTGACTCAATAGCAGATCAACATCTTTACTAAAATCTTTTTTTTTATGTAACTGATTATAGAGTTCTTGTGCGATTATGTTAATAGTAGATAGTGGTGTGCTTAAAGAATGTGCAGCAGCTGCAGCTTGGCCACCTAAAGAAACTAACTCATGCTCTTTAGCTAACACTTCTTGAATTTTATCAAGCGCATCTTTTCTAATTCTATTTTCTTTACCAAACATTATTGCAAAATAATTTAAAAATATTAATGCTATTATTAAACCAATTGGTAATGAGTAATAATAATAATTACTTAGTTTATAATTATTTAATGGAGAAGGAAGTTCTTCATGATATATTGTCAATGTGCATATTGCAAAAATGGTAATGGATATAAGAATTAAATTTGTTTTTATATTTAAGTTTGATGAAGCAAATACACTAGGTATGATTAAAAATATTGAAAAAGGATTAAGTATACCACCTGTCAGGAAAAGCAAAATGCTCAACTGAATAATATCAATAAAAAGATAAATAAAAGATACCTCATTCGATAGCTGATTTTTCTTATGAAAGAAATATAAAATTAAATTAGTTATAATTCCTAAAATTACTATTAAGTTAGCTAGTATATAATTAAATTCAAACTTAAAGTAAAAAGCGACAATATTAATTGTAGTTAACTGCCCGGCTATGCCTATCCACCTTAAATTTAAGTAAGTTGTTTTATTTAAAAAATAATTACCAGAAGTTTCTGAAAAACCCATTATTAAATATCTAAATTAGAGACATTTATAGCATTTTCTACTATAAAATCTTTTCTTGAAGATACATCATTGCCCATAAGAGTATTTATTAAATCTTGATCGTTTTTAGGTTTACTTGAATATTGGACTTTGAGAAGACTTCTAGTCTCTGGGTTTAAAGTTGTATTCCATAACTCATCTGGATTCATTTCACCTAATCCCTTAAATCTTTGTATAGAAAGTTTTGATTTTTCTAGCTCATAATTTTTTACATACTCTTTTGAACCATATTTATATTGCTTTAAGATTTTTGAATTTTTTATAACATATTTTTCTAATTCCTCCTCATCTTTAAGATATACAACTTTAGAGTTTTTGTTTATTTTAAACAAAGGTGGTTGAGCTAAAAATATGTTACCATTTTGAATTAATTTGTTAAACGGTTCATTATTGAAAAAAGTTAGTAGCAACGCTCTAATATGTGAGCCATCTACATCTGCATCTGTCATTATTATAATTTTACCATATCTGAGATCTTTTAATTCAATATTTTCCACACTTGGGTTTAATCCTAGTGCATTTATTAAAGTAACTATCTCATTAGATGAAATAATTTTTGACATTATTTTCGCCCTAAGATCTTTGCCATTTCCATTTTTATTTTTAGTATCAGTATCTGTGTAAGTATTTAATATTTTACCCCTTAGAGGCAAAACTGCTTGAAACTCTCTATTTCTGCCCTGTTTTGCAGATCCACCTGCTGAGTCTCCCTCAACGATAAACAACTCGGTTCCTTCTTGCTTAGTATTTTGGCAATCTGCAAGTTTACCTGGAAGACCAGTCAATTCTAGGGCTCCCTTTCTTCTGACATTTTCCCTAGCTTTTCTTGCAACATCTCTTGCCAAGGCAGCTTGTAATATTTTCGATAAAACAATTTTTGAGATTGATGGATTTTGATCAAACCATATAGACAACTTTTCATTAACAAGTGTTTCGACTATATTTCTTACCTCAGAAGATACTAATTTATCTTTTGTTTGCGAGGAAAATTTTGGGTCAGGTATTTTGATTGACAACACACATGTTAAACCTTCTTTTATATCATCTCCAGAAATTGATAATTTATTTTTTTTTAAAAGATTATTTTCATTAGCATACTTGTTTACAATTCTAGTCAATGCGCTTCTAAATCCTAGAAGGTGTGTTCCCCCGTCTTTTTGAAATATATTATTAGTATAAGGATATATTTCCTCGGAATATGAGGAATTCCATTTTAAAGAGCACTCCAACTCTAAATTGTCTTTTTTACCCTCAATAAATATAGGTTTTTTAAATAAATTATTTTCATTTTTATTTTTTAAACTATCTTTTTTAGAGTCTAAATATTCAACAAATTCTAGTACACCACCATCAAATTTAAATTCTTCCTTTTTAGGTTTTTTGTTTGAATTATCGTTTAAAATTATTTTTATACCTTTGTTTAGAAAAGCTAATTCTCTTAATCTTTTTTGTATTATATTAAAATTGAATTTTACAGATGAAAATATAGACTTAGATGGATAAAATTCTATTTGGGTACCAGACGTATTTGATTTACCGATAATTTTTAATGGCGACTTCGGGTCTCCATTAGCAAATTCTATAAAGTATTTTTTACCATCTCTATTGATAGTTAGTTTTAATTTTTCAGATAATGCATTTACGACTGATACACCTACTCCATGCAACCCACCAGATACTTTATATGAATCGTGATCGAATTTTCCACCTGCATGTAATTGTGTCATAATAACTTCTGCAGCAGATTTTTTTTCTGTTTTATGAATATCAACTGGTATACCTCTACCATCATCAATCACACAGATTGATCCATCATTGTTTAATGTAACATCTATTTTTTTACAAAATCCAGCTAAGGCTTCATCTATGGAGTTATCAACTACTTCGTAAATCATATGGTGAAGGCCTGTGCCATCGTCTGTGTCACCAATATACATTCCAGGTCTTTTTCTTACAGCCTCTAAACCTTTTAAAACTTTAATTGACTCTGCTTGATAATTATTTTTTTGCATTTTATATTTAAAGTATGTTTATAACATTTTTTAAAAAAATTTAAAAATCCTCAAAAAAAAGTAGTCATTATAATTATTGATTATCAACGGTAATAGATCAAAAAAAAAAAATTATTGGTGAAATTTATTTTTAACTGATTTTTATGGCGGAGAGAATGGGATTCGAACCCATGAAAGGGTTTCCCCTTTACACGCTTTCCAAGCGTGCGCCTTAAACCGCTCGGCCATCTCTCCTTAAAAATTTTTCATAAAAATCCAAGGATGAAATTTATAATTTGTATATTTTTGAAACCAATAAGATAAATATCTTTCTGCTAAATATGCATATAATCTTGTAGTATCATAACCTTCAAGTTTTTCGAAACCAAATATTTTTTCACATCTTTCTAACCATGGAAAAAGTTCATTAAACCATTGTTCAACTAATTTTTTTTTTGCAATAAACATAATATGAGGATTAAAACTAGATTCCATTTTAACAAAATTAAGAAAATTTATACTATTTTCTTTGCTAATAAGTTTGATTGCTTTTTCTAAATTTCCATGACCATGGTGCATGTCAAAGTGTAATTTAATATTTTCTAAATTTGGGTTAAATAACAAAGCAGGATTTTTTAATAAGTTTTTCCAACCTCTTTTTAAAATTTTAATTTTTTTTGCACCAATAATTGAAATTGGTTTGCAGAGAATTGCATCATAGTTTTTCCATGTTTCATCAGGAGATATTAGTAAATAATCTTTAATGTTTTCGAAATTAATTTTTTCAATACTACTTGTATCTTTTACCCATAATCTTCTTCTTTGACAAAAACCTACCCACTCTGCATCCTCATTTTTTAAAAGGTTTTTCCAATACCAATAATGAAATGTCAGCTCAGAATAATATTTTTCTTTTTCAAATATATTAATACCATGGTCTGATCTAAGATAATAATTGTTAAAATTGCTTTTTCCTACTCCACCTAAAATATAATTTGAATTTTCTAAAGCTGGTACCATTTTATTGGTTACACAAAATATTTTTAATTTTACCATTTAAAGTATATATGTAATTTACTATATGGGCTTTAGAAAAAAACTAAAAAAAAAAATTTGTGAATATTTATTAAATAAAGGAATTTTTACGTCAAAAAAGACTGATTTAAAAAAAATAGACAGATTTTTAAATATGGTTCATCCAGAATCATTAAATATTGAAAATATAAGAATTGGAGGTGATAATGATGGAGGTTATATCATACCAAATGATCTTAATGGAATAAAGTATTGTTTTTCTCCTGGTGTCGGTACTCTCTCAAAATTTGAGCAAGAATTAACGAAAAAGAACATAAAATGTTTTCTTGCTGATTTTAGTGTTAATCCAAAATTTGAGAATAATTTAATTGATTTTGAAAAAAAATTCATTGGAGCTTCGACTTATGATAATTATTTTACATTGAAAGATTGGATCTCTCAAAAAGTTGATTATAATAAAAATAATGATCTTTTGCTTCAAATTGACATTGAGGGAGATGAGTATAGTGTAATTAACGCATTAGATGAAGAAACAATAAAAAAATTCAGGATAATCCTTATTGAGTTTCATCAATTACATTACTTATTTGATGATTACATGTTTGAAAAAATAAATGACGCTTTTAAAAAAATATTAAAATTTTTTTATTGTTCACATATTCATCCAAATAATGACGTGGATTTTATATTTAAAGAACAAAATATTATTATCCCTCCAGTATTAGAGTTTAGTTTTTTAAGGAAAGATAGAGGAAAGATTTTAGATAATGAGTTATCCTTCCCCTCAAAAATTGACCAACCAAATAATTCAAAAAAAAGAGATATAATTTTACCTAAATGTTGGTATAAGCCAGTTAATTGAATATTTAATATGGTGCTTTATACCTCTATACAAATTATTACTAATTTTATTTAATATTAAAAAAATTAGTCGTGACCAACTTTGTTTTCTTTTTAGCATGTTTTTACTAAAAGAATTAGGATGGGTGTGTTCATATGCAACATATTTAAAATTTAGTAACTTCAATAATTTTATTTGATTATTCGTTAATACTCCATCTAACCAATCTCTTAACCCTGAAATTAATTTCTGTTTTCTATATTCAAATAGTAAATTTGACTGTCCAACTAATTCGTACTCAGAAAACATTGAACCATTGTATTTTTTATGTGAATCTTTTATTGCCTTCATAATAGTCTTTGTAATATTAATAGATAGGTTTTCTTTTAAAGAATAGATTTTTAGTTTTTTTTTTAAAAATTTTTGCTCTATTACACTTAAATTAACAAATTGTGCTAAACTAGAAATATAATATTTAGGGAGTGATTTAAGTAGAGTTTTATTAGTATCGTAATAAGCCCTATGAAAATAAGATGTGGTTCCATACTTTATGGATATTTGTCTACTAAAAAAATTAATTTTATTTATTATTTGAGTATCAGCATCCCAAATTACTATATTTTCTTTATGCTTATTTATAAAATCAATTATAAAAGACAACTTTAAGATTTGTTGATAGTACCAAGTTAGTCTACTCTGAATTTGGTTGTAATAGTCTGTTTTTTTTAAAATTAAATTCGAAATATTTTTAAATTTTTTGAATTTTATTAATTTATTCTCTGATATAATTTGTATCCTTTTACTTTTAATTTTCCTTCTAAACAATTGTAAATCTTTGTTTGGAACTATTAAGTAAAAGAATACATTGCTATAAAACTTTTCAAAATTTTTCAGATTTTTTAATATAATTGGTATATTTCCAGCCAGAGAGACTTGGCAAATATTTAATCTATTTTTATTCACAAATTTAATATAACTGTTTCTTTTAACGTTAATATAATTTTATGTTAAGTAAATTATTTGTCAAATTTATAGGACTTTTTGGTTATAAATTGTTTAATAAAGATTTAGTAAAAAATCAGAGACTCATAGATACTAATTCAACTTTAAACATGAGTTTCGTATTAGACTTAATATTTAAAAAAAATAATATAAATTGTGTTATTCAAATAGGAACTAATGATGGTGTAAGATTTGACGAATTAAAGAAATATATAAAATCTGAAAATATTAAATCAATTTTAGTAGAACCTATAAAAAAATATTTTGAAATTCTTAAAAAAACGTATTTTGAAAATAAAAATATAATTTATGAAAATTGTGCTATTGGAGATAAAACTGGGGATTTAGATATTTATACTGTTAAGGATGAATATTTAAAAATTTACGACGATCACATTAAAGGAATTAGTTCGTTTAATAAAAATCATTTAATTAAACATAAAGTTAAATCTAATCACATTATTACCGAAAAGGTAAATGTTTTAACTATTAATGATTTAATGGAAAAACACAATTTTTTAAAAGTTGATTTAATTTATATAGATGCTGAAGGTTATGATGGAAATATTGTAATTAATTTTTTAGAAAATTGTAGTTGCTATCCAATTATTATATTTGAGTATATACATATAAATTCGGATATCTTTAAAATTGTTACAGATAAATTAACTATTAATAAATATAAATATTTTAGAGTTAACGAAAATTTAGTGTGTTTTAAAGATGGTAAGTATATTTTATGAATCAATCCATTTTAGATATTTAACAATATTTTCTCTAAAATATTTTGGATAAGTTTCATCAACATGAACTTTACAAAACTCATCATCTCTTCCTATTATATCAATTTTCTGCTTTACTCTTAGTGAAATTTCGTTCAAATTTAAATATCTTTTATCGATCTTCTCCTTAAAGTTTATTGGATCGTCTGTCTCACATAAATTATTATACTTATATAAAAGCTCTTCTGGTTTTTTTAAGTTGCAAAAGTGCCATCCTCCATTATCTATTACATTGTTTAACCTTAATTTGTCTAATCTCCAAAAGGGACGTTTTTTAAACTTTAATTCTCTTAACCACTGAGGTGATTTAAGATATTTATTTAAGCAAACTCGTGTTCCAATCCAATTAGGATGATTTTTACTTAAAAGATTAAATTTATAATTAAAATTTTTTTGCTTAAATGCTGCAAATCTCATTTTTTTTTTAAATTTATTTATTTGATTTGGATTTGGAATTTCATCCAAATCTGAAACCATAATAATATCATCAGGTTTAGCATCTTTTAAACCACGTAAAATACAATTTCTTTGGTGATTTTCTCTTTTATATGGATCATTTCCATCTGGAAGATCCTCTACTTTAATATATTTAATTTTACTTCTAAAATTTGGAAAATTTTCAATATTAAATCTAAATTCTTTTG
>MDTG01433650.1_pt1 | contig 22972 bp, 15 predicted proteins | sample 811421 | NCBI WGS metagenome assembly MDTG01 (sample SAMN05326645, study PRJNA326480) | marine metagenome | isolation source: seawater | place: Pacific Ocean: South East | collected 2011
CGGCGAAGGCGGTCAAGAAGCGCAAGCCGCTCCCCGTCGACGCCGGGGACGATGACAAGGACAAGGACAAGGACAAGGACGAGGACAAAAAGGAAGATTCCGGCGCGGAGCCGGACTGGACGCCGTCGCTCGATGACGCCTATCTGCGCGTCCGACGGATGAGTTCCCTGCCCGGCAGCGAGCGCCAGGTGATGATCACCCCCGCGGGGGATGCGATCGTCTACTCGAACTCCGGCGGCGGCCCCGGCGATGCCGGACTCTGGTCGGTCAAGTGGGACGGCAGCGGTGCCAAGCGGATCGGTTCCGGATCCATGCAGCACATGACGCTCTCCGGCGACAAGCTCGTGACCGTCAACAACGGCCGAGGTGGTTGGATGACCATGCCGTCCGGTAGCGAGAAGACCATCGGCATCGACGCCGAGATCGAGATCGACCTCGAGGAACAGTCGAGCCGGAAGTTCGCGGAAGCGACCCGGATCTTCGGCGAGGTCTTCTACCACCCCGAGATGAACGGCGTCGACTGGGACCGGTTGACCGGGGACTACCGGGTACTGGCCTCCCGGGCGTGGACCGGCGACGAGTTCAACTGGGTCGCGGCCCGGCTGCTGGGCGAACTCAACGCCTCGCACACCGGGATCCGATCCTCCGGATACTCAACCTCGATCAGTCGGTCGCAGGGTCGACTGGGCACCATCCATTCCGTGCACCCGGACGGAGGGTTCGAGGTCGTGGAGCTGGTCGAGAACTCCCCGGCCGCGGAGGGCCCGATGCCCCTGCAGGCCGGGGACGTCATCCTCAGCATCGACGGCACCCGGATCGCCGATGGCGAGACGATCGAGGGCCACCTGCGGGGGAAGGTCGGCGAGGAGGTCATCGTCGGCATCCGCCGGACCATGCCCCCGGACCGGGACGACCCCGACGCCGAGCCGGCCATGGTCGAGCTCGATGCGATCCTGGAACCGATCTCCGCTCCGGCCTACGAGCGGCTGCGTCGCGCCCAGCGCGAACGCACGGCCCAGGCCCTCGTCGACGAGGCCTCGGACGGCCGGATCGGCTACCTCCACATCGAGTCGATGAACCAGGCCTCGCTCGATGAGTTCGAACGCGATCTCTACGCGGTCGCCGACGGGCGCGACGGGCTGATCATCGACGTCCGGAACAACGGTGGCGGATGGACCGCGGACCGGCTGCTCTCCTCGATCACCGCCATGCCCCACGCCTACACCGTACCGCGCGGATCGGATCCCTCGATGCAGAGCGGCTACCCCCAGGATCGGCTGTTCATCCAGCGCTACGTGCTTCCGATCAACATGCTGTGCAATGCGAAGAGCTTCTCCAACGCCGAGATCACCGCACACGCCTTCAAGACCCTCAAGCGCGGCACGCTGGTCGGGGAACAGACGTACGGAGGCGTGATCTCCACCGGCGGCACCAGCCTGGTGGACGGCACCTCGATCCGGCTTCCCTTCCGGGGCTGGTACCTCCTCGACGGCACCGACATGGAGAACAACGGCGCCATGCCCGACATCGTCGTCCCCCAGGACCCCGCCGACGAGGCGAGCGGCCACGATGAACAGCTCCGAGTCGCCCTGGAGGACCTGATGGTCCGCCTCCCGGACCGCCCGGGTCCGGCCGCCCCCGAGTCCGGTACGGAGCCCACCGACGATGAGTGACCGTCACGAGAAATGGTTCCGCTTCCGTCCGCACCCGTGGCACGGACTCTCCACCGGCGAGGACCCCCCCGGGGACGTCGACGCCTACATCGAACTGACCCCGTTCGACGTGATCAAGTACGAGGCCGACAAGAAGACCGGCTACCTGCGGGTGGACCGGCCCCAGCGGACCAGCGCGACTCCCCCCACGCCGTACGGATTCGTGCCCAGGACCTGGTGCGGGAGCCGGGTGGCGGCCCTCTCGCCGACCAGCCTTCGGGGGGACCTCGACCCCCTCGACATCTGCGTGCTCACCGAGCGACCGGTGGACCGGACCGAGATCATCCTGCAGGCGCGCGTCGTGGGGGGCATCTGCATGATCGACGACGGGGAGGCCGACGACAAGATCATCGCGGTGATGCACCGTGACGCGGTGTACGGGGACGCCACCGACATCGGCGAGATCCCTTCGGCGCTGATCGACCGCCTCCAGCACTACTTCAGCACCTACAAGCTCCTCCCCGGCTCCTCGTCCTCGGTGACGGTGGCCGGCGTCTACGGGCGGGACCACGCGATGAGGGTGGTCGAGGCCTCGATCGCCGACTACCGGGAGGAGTACGGAACCGACTTCTTCGACCCCGACGGCTCGTGATCGCCCCGCACGGCTAGGACGCGGCTTCGGGGTCGTCCGGCCCCGCCTCCGTCGTCGAGTGCCCCGCCGACTCCGCATCATGGATGATCGTCCTGGCTTCCTCGGCCACGGTGTCGTAGATGCTGGCCAGCAGGCCGGTGATCGGGAACCGGCCCTCGAGCGGGGACGCCCCCAGCCGGCGCAGCAGGGCGTGCGGCACGTGCTCGGGGAGGATGCCGTTGCGGAAGTCGTGGATGGAGCTGCCGGGACGCCAGAAGTCCTGCAGCCGGCTCTCGATCGAGTTCACCGGCGAGGCGAGCTGGACCACGTCCGGGTTGGTGTGCGCCTGCGAGACGCCCCGGGTGGTGAGCATCCTGGCCTCCTGCAGCTCGTCCCTGAAGGAACGGGCCTCCATGCCTCGGAGCGCGAGGGCCAGCTCCGGGGTCTCGTCCAGTCGTTCGAGCAGGATCATCGACGCCAGCACCACGTGACGGGAGTGGCCCCGATCGCCTCCACGCTCGCCGCGGCAGCTGATCCGGATTTCCTCGGCGGCCGGCACCAGGGGGTGCCCGGAGGCCTCGAAGGGTTCCCCCACGAGCTCGGGGAACTCACCGGCCAGGAGCTTCGCGGAGTAGATCGCCCCCGAGGCCGCCTGCTCGAGCACGCGCTTCCAGCTCGACTCGTTCAGCACCGGGAACTCGATCCTGACCTCGTACGGCTTGGGTTCGATGCACTGGACCTTCGCGGTGACCAGGCCCGCTCCCATCTCGAACTTGACGGTCTGCCCGGTCCTGCCGTATTCCAGCGCCGGGCCCATCTCGCTGCCCTCGGGATCCACCGGCAGGCGATCCCGCCACACGCAGGCCGGCCAGGAGAGGTTCTCCAAGCCCTCCTTGCGGCGGAGCCGGATCCCGTTGCGGACCCTCCGGGGCCCGTCCGGCTTCGGCCGGGGGACGTTTCCCATGGAGGTGTTCATCGAGTGGAGTCCTCCAGTGCGGAATGCCGGATGGTGAGGAGGTCGCGAAGCTGGCCGGTGGACAGTTCGGTGAGCCAGGACTCGCCGGCACCGATGATCCGTTCCGCCAGCTCCGTCTTCTGCTCGATCATCTGGTCGATGCGCTCCTCGAGCGTCCCGGACGTGATCATCTTGTGCACGTTGACGGTGCGGTTCTGACCGATGCGGAAGGCCCGGTCGGTGGCCTGGTTCTCCACCGCCGGGTTCCACCAGCGATCGAAGTGGAAGACGTGGTTGGCCGCGGTGAGGTTGAGCCCCACCCCACCGGCCTTCAGGCTGAGGATGAAGATCGGACAGTCCGGGTCGTAGGACTGGAACCGTTCCACCAGCTGGTCGCGCTTGATCTGCGGGGTCCCCCCGTGGAGGAAGAGGGGGTCGACCCCGAACCCCTGCTTGATCATGGAGACCAGGAGGTGCCCCATCCTCCGGTACTGGGTGAAGATCAGGGCCCGGTCCTCGTTGGCGATGACCTCCTCCAGCATCTCCATCATGCGAAGTGACTTCCCGGATCGCTCCGGTGCGAGCTCGCCGGCGTCCGCCCCCACCGATTCAAGGTAGTGGGCGGGGTGGTTGCAGATCTGCTTGAGCTTCACCAGGGAGGCCAGCACCAGGCCTCGCCTCCGAATGCCTTCCGCGCTGTCGACCTTCTGGAGCATCTCCTCGACGACCTTGTCGTACAGCTTGACCTGCTCGCTCGAGGGGGAGATGGTCTGCTTGCTCTGGACCAGGGGCGGCAGGTCGGAGATCACCTTGGGGTCGGTCTTCAGCCTGCGCAGGATGAACGGCTGCACCAGCTCCCGCAGCTTCCGTGCCTGCTGCTCGTCGCGATGGCGTTCGATTGGAAGCGCGAACCGCCGGCGGAAGTCCTGGTTCGGCCCGAGGAACCCCGGGCAGCAGAATTCCATGATCGACCACAGCTCGGCCAGTCGGTTCTCGACCGGGGTGCCCGTCAGCGCGATCCGGCGCCGGGTGCTCATCGCGCGGATCGCGGCGGTCTGCTTGGTCGGCGGGTTCTTGATGTGCTGGGCCTCGTCCAGGGCGACCCGCCACCACTGGACCTGCTCGAGCATCTCCCGATCGCGAGTGACCAACGCGTAGGTGGTCACGATCACGTCGTGGGTCGCCGCCACCTCGATGAAGTCATCGTCCATCGGTCGTCCGATGCCGTGCTGCAGGTGGACCTTGAGTTCCGGGGAGAACCTCGTGAACTCGCGCTTCCAGTTGCCCAGCACGGACATCGGCACCACCAGCAGGGTCGGGCCGACCCCCCCCGGCTTTTCGCGGATCTCACGCTCGTGCTGGAGCAGCGCGATCAGCTGGATCGTCTTGCCCAGGCCCATGTCGTCCGCGAGGCAGGCCCCCAGGCCGAAGCGGTCCAGGAACGCGAGCCAGCTGAGTCCGGAGAGCTGGTAGGGGCGCAGCTCCCCCTGGAACCCCGCGGGCTGGGTGAGCTGCTCCAGGCCACGGTCGTGGCTCTCGTCGTCCACGCTGCCGAAGATCTGCTCGACCCAGCCGGTGGCCTTCATCCCCATGATCGGGATCGGGATCTCCGAGTTGTCGACGCCGTGGGCCAGCTTCAGTGCATCGAGCACCGACATCTTCCCGCCGGGATGCCCCTCGATGAAGCGGGCGGCTCCCTCGACGTCCTCCTTCCTGATCTCCACCCAGGTCCCGTTGATCCTGACCAGGGGCGTTCCCTGTGCCGCGAGGATCCGGAACTCCTCGACGCTCACCGGCCGGTCGCCGAGGGTGATCTGCCAGGAGTAGTCCACCATGCTGTGGAGACCGAGGTCGCCGTCGCCCCCTGCAGCAGCTTCCTGGCCCCCCGCGTCCTCCATGGCCTCCGAATCGATGAGCAGGTGCGCGGCCAGCCGGGTCTGCACCTGCCCCCACCAACTCGGCACCAGGACCTCGACCCCGCTCTCCTGCAGCAGGGGGTTGAGCTCCCGCAGGAACTCGTAGGCCTCCTCGAGCGAGAGGTCGAGCCCGGTCGGGGAGGAATCCTCGAGCGATCGTTCCAGCTTGGGGTAGATCCGCGCGCTTCGCGCGAGCTCGGCCAGCAGCACGTCGGCGGCCGTCTCCATCTCGTTCCCGATCTGGGAGAGCAGCCGGTCGCCCGCGGAATCCGGGGCCCAGATCTTCTCGGCATCGATGATGATGGGCGGATCGTCGGTGGTGATCAGGTGGTAGGACAGTCGCCAGCTCCCGGTGGGGGTGACGTCCGGCCCGAGTCCCTCGGTCTGCGGCTCGGAAAGCTGCAGGCAGAGTCGCACCACCCGGGCGGCGCTCCGATCGTCCAGATGCGAGATCCACTGTCGCGCGTTGCGAAGCATCTGCGCCTCGCCACCGTGCCGGACCCGGACCTCGTTGGTCCCGTTCAGCAGGCCCGAGAGCCAGGCGGCGTGCTGGTCGGCGAGCAGGTCCCGATCCTCGACCGCCTCGGGGTAGTCGTCCTTGATCAGGATCTCCCTGACCTTCGCGTCGCACATGGTGCGCAGCGCGGTCTCCACGAGTCCCCAGGCATCGATGTCGTGGTTCTCCTCGATGGCGCAGGCCACCGCGGGGGTGGACGAGAGGAGGTGGGCGGTCCGGGCCGAGGTCTCCCGGTCGTTCAGCCAGGGGATCCAGGTCGCCCGGAGCGCACCGTCCCGCTCCTGGATCATGGTGGGTATGAACCGCTGCTCCCCGAGGAGGTCCAGCGTCAGTCGACCCGCCTCGATCCAGAAGCGGGTGTCGTTGCCCAGCTGCATCGCCCCGTCCCCGAGGCGATCCTCGAGGCGCACCAGGAACTCCGCCGCGTGCTCCGGCTTCACCCTGACCGTCTCGACCCTCACTCGTTCCAGCTGCAGGTCGTCCTTGTCGTGGGACCAGCCGAGTTCCGCCGCCATCCGTTCGCTGGGTTCCGGGAGCATCCGGTCCGCGTGCTGGCGGTGGGGGAGGTGCAGGGTCAGGGTTCCGGGGCCCTGCACCATGCGGTCCTCCAGGGCCCCGGTCTCGAGGATGGATGTCTCGAGCTCCTTCAGCTCGATCGTGAACAGGTGTTCGGCCACCACCGCCCGTTCGTCGGTCGCGGACTCCGCGACGGGAGCGGGCGTCGCATCAGCGATCACGGATCCGGTCGCCGCCTCCGGCTCCGACGGGAGCTGCCCTGCCGGATGGAATTCATCCCGATCCGGCTCGGCGGTGAGGTTCCGGCCGCGCTGTCCCAGAAGATCCTCGAGGGAGCGCCGTGCCCGGGATGCTGATTCAGCCCAGACATGGAGCGAGCCTTGGGACCATGCGGCGTGGAGGACCAGCATTCGAGTTCGTACCTCCGGGGGGCATGGGGGGACGTGGAAACCGAATTCCGCCCCGTGTTCCGTGCCGCGTGCGATCACTCGCGTCGCGATCCGGTCGTGAACGACTGATTCCGCTGGGGCTCGAACCCAGGACCTAGCGATTAAAAGTCGCGTGCTCTACCAACTGAGCTACGGAATCGAGAATCACCAATTCTAGCGCATCCAGGATGGCAGGGACCACTTGGCGTTTCTTCCACATCCGTCCGCCCGCCTCGCACCCCCATGCGGGATTTTCCGCCCCAGCGGCATGATTCAACCGGATCTGCCCTGATCAGGTGGAGTTCCCTCCCGGGAGTGCCGATGGATCGATACCGAAGGGGGGGCCGGCGCCCGGCCCACCCGGGCCCGCACTCGATGCGTTCCGGCCATCCGGACCCGGCGGCGAACCCGCACCCGCCACCAACGACCCGCCACCCCAAGGAGCCCCGCCATGACCCGCCTCCCCGCCATCCCGACCCTCGGCCTCCTCTGCACCACCCTCCTCTCCCTCCCGACCATGAGTGGTTGTGCGGTCCACCACCACTGGGACCAGGCCCCGGACGCCTCCACCTCCGTGAAGGTCGCTCGCTCCGCCTCGTCCGCACCGGGGTTCTACGGAACCCAGGATCCGGCCTTCTGGAGCGACGGCGAGGAGAGGGGCCAGTCCAGCCTCGCCCAGGTCACCTTCGCCCCCGAGGGATCCGATTTCGACCCCGAACTTGATCCCGATGGTCGGTCACTGGTCTTCGCCTCCACGCAGCATTCCACCCGGTCGGACATCTACCGCAAGCCCATCGACGGCAAGACGCTCACCCGGCTCACCTTCGACCCCGCGGACGACGCGATGCCCTGCATCAGTCCCGACGGGTCCCGGATCGCCTTCGCCAGCAATCGCAGCGGGAACTGGGACATCTGGATGATGCCCGCCACCGGTGGTGCCGCCACCCAGATGACCTTCGGCCCGGACCACGAGCTGCACCCGAGCTTCTCGCCGGACGGGACCGAACTGACCTACTGCCGACGGAACGCCCGCTCCGGCCAGTGGGAGATCTGGTCCTACGCGCTCAGTTCCCCGGGCACCCGGACCTACGTCTGCGACGGCCTGTTCCCCCAGTGGTCGCCGGAGACGGGCACCCCGAGACTGCTGTTCCAGCGCGCCCGGCAGCGGGGCGGCCGGTTCTTCAGCATCTGGACGGTCGAGTTCGACGGCGGTCGATGCTCGAACCCCACCGAGATCGTCTCCGCCAGCGACGCGGCGATCATGCACCCCGCCTGGTCGCCCGACGGCGGGTCCATCTGCTACTGCCTGGTCTCCGAGCCCCTCGAGGCGCCCGGGGCGTGGCCCGGGCAGGCCGACGTCTGGCGGGTCTCCGTGGACGGTTCCGGGCAGGCACCCCTCACCCGCGGGGACGCACGGAACATGCAGCCGGACTGGAGTCCCGACGGGCGGATCTACTTCGTCTCCGACCGCGGCGGCACCGACGTGATCTGGTCCACGCCCGCGACACCGGCCATGGCCTCGGATCCCCTGCCCACCCTGGTCGATGCGACCGATGGCGGGGACGAGGACTGACCTCGCGGCCGGTCGCTCCGACCTGACCCGCCACCCGCCCCGGTCGACCGGGCTGGTCGTGGCCCGTTTTCGCCCAACTGGAACCCCACTTGCTTCCAGTCGGTCATGAGCCATCGATACCCCGACCTGCGGGCCTCCCGAGGAGGCATGGACCGGCAATTCTCGCTTCTGTCGCGGCTGAACCGCATGGTTTGCCTGATCCTCGGCATGACCGTGGTGGGGGGGTGCCAGTACAAGATGCCCACCGCCCTGGATTCACCCTGGTTGCCCCGCCAGGAGGTCTGGGCGATCGCCCCCCTGGCGAACGAGAGCGGGGTCAGTCACGTGGATCGGCTGGGGGTCACCGATTCGCTGGTGCTGGAAACCGCCTCGATCAACGGCATCGACGTCCTGCCCCTGAACCGGACCCTCGAGGTCATGCTCGCGCTCGACATCGGCCTCGACGGGATCCCCACCACCTCCGAATACGAGCAGATCTGCGGGGTGCTGGGCGCGGACGCGATCCTCGTGGGCACGATCATGGCCTACAACCCCTACCAGCCGCTCCGGCTCGGGTCCTCGATCCAGCTGCTGCGTCCCCAGGGTCGCAACGCGAGGGTGGTCATGGACCCCCGATCCCTGACCATGGCGGTCGGGGAGGAGGCGTCGCGCCTCCCGGGGCCCGTTTCCAGGCCGCCAGCGCCGGTCCAGGCCTCCGGCATCTACGACGCCGAGAATCACGGGGTCCTGATCGCCATGGAGGCCTACAGTGAAGGGCGATCTACGCAGAACCTCGCCCGCAGCGACCTCGGCCTCTACCGCCTCGACATGGACGACTACGCCGAATTCGTCTTCCACCAGCTGCTGCGCCGGCTGCTCGAGGAAGCCGGCCTGAACCGGTCGGCAGGAACTGCCGTAGCACTCGCTGGGTCATAAAAAGGCCCAGGAAAACTTAAGCCCGCAAAAACCGTCTTTCCAGGCTCCCAGCGGGGTCCGGAAGGTTTTTGCGCGAACCGTCCGATACCCGCTCAACCCGTCCGGCGATTCCTCCGATGTACCGGACGCACCGGCACCCTTCCCGGATCGCGGCCCGCCCGCCGCGCACTCCACGGAAGGCCCCGGGGCGGGTGAGGCTCCTTCCGGCCGTCTGGGAGCACTCATTCCAAGCCAGGCGGCCAGACACCACCAGCCTCGGGCAGGCACCACTGCCCACGTGCTGGACCAGCCAGGGATTCACTCATGAGCGAGCAGCTTCCAATCGTCGACCGCTTCATCAGCTACCTGAATGAAGAACGCCACTTCAGCCCGTACACGGGACGGTGCTACGGCCTCGACCTTCGCCAGTTCACCGACCACCTCCGATCAAGGTACGAGATCGACTGCGGCATGGAGGCGGAGCGCGCGGCTCTGGAGGCCCGGCTCAAGGGAGCCGATCCCAGGACCGATGCCGGCACCTGCACCGACCAGATGCTCCTCGCGGACATCGAGATCGTCCGGGGGTTCATCGCCCACCTCGACGAGCAGGGGTACTCGGCGGCCACCATGGCCAGGAAGATCGCCACCCTCCGCTCGTTCCACAAGTGGATGGAACGCAAGGGCATCATCAAGAACAACCCCATGGTCCTGATCCGGACCCCCAAGCAGACCAAGCGCCTGCCGAAGGCGATCTCGGTCGACCAGATCGAGCGCCTGCTCTCCGCCCCCGACGACACCGATCTGCTCGGCGCCCGCGACCGGGCGATCCTGGAGGTCCTCTACTCGACCGGCATCCGCGTGAGCGAGGTCGTGGGGATCGACCGCGGCGACATCGACGACCAGAGCGAGGCCCTGATCATCCGTGGCAAGGGCAAGCGCGAGCGCATCGTCCCCCTCGGGGCGCACGCGCTCAAGGCGCTCAAGCACTACGTGGGCATGCTCGAGAAGCAGCTCTCCGCGGCGGGACTCTCCGCGTCCCCCGAATCGCCGCTCTTCGTCAACAAGCATGGTGGACGGCTGAGCAGCCGTTCGGTTCGTCGGAAGGTCTCGAAGTACCTCGCCGCCGTCGGGCTCGACCCCGAGATCAGCCCCCACACCATCCGCCACAGCTTCGCCACCCACCTCCTGGACAACGGCGCGGACCTTCGCTCCGTCCAGGAGCTCCTCGGACACCAGTCCCTGAGCTCCACCCAGGTCTACACCCACCTCTCCAGGCAGCGCATGCGCGACGGCTACGACCAGGCGCACCCCCGGGCCGAATCGGCCTGAGTCACCCCGAATGAAACGTGGATGGGTCGTCGCCCCGTTGCCCGGCAGCGGGGCGATGTCTTTGGCCGGCCCGGACGAATTCCTGATGGCGCCCACCGTCTTTTCCCGAAGACAGGAGGGTGTCCCGGTCCCCCGATCCATCCTCGTGCGTGGTGCTGCTGGAAGGCGACTGCCTGGAGCTCGCGGGTTCCGTCCCCGGCGGGCCGGTCGACCTCGTCTACCTTGACCCACCCTTCGCCACCGGACGAACCCATTCCGGCCGCGACGGCCGCTCGTTCCAGGATCACTGGCAGACCCCCGCGGACTGGGTGGAATTCATCCGTCCCAGGCTCCGGGAGCTCGTGGGATCGCTGGCCCCGACCGGGTCGATCCTCTTCCACTGCGACTGGCGGACGTGCCACCATGCACGCCTGATGCTCGAGGAGCTGCTGGGCGCGGACTGCTTCCAGAACCACCTGGTGTGGAAGTACGGACTGGGGGGTTCGAGCGGCCGGCGCTTCTCGCGCAAGCACGACGACATCCTCTTCTTCACCCGCTCCCCCTCGGAGTGGTACTTCGATCCCCCCATGGTCCCCGCCACCTCGAACCGGATGAGGGGGATGATGAAGAAGGCCACCGACGTCCTCGACGTCCCCTCGATCAACAACATGTCCCGCGAGCGCACCGGCTGGCCCACGCAGAAACCGCTGGCCCTGCTCGAACTGCTGGTGGGTGCCTGCTGTCCCCCGGGCGGGCTGGTCCTGGATCCGATGTGCGGCAGTGGCACGACCCTCGAGGCGGCTCGCAACCTGCAGCGCCGCGCGGTGGGGATCGATCGACTGGCCGCCGCCCTGGAGGTCGCGGGACGGCGCCTCGAGACCGAGGTCTCCGATCGTCCCCCCTCGAACCTCCGTCGGGTGCTCGAAGGGCTCGAGGCACCGGATCATCGCGGCGAACGCGCCTCCGGCTAGGGTCCGGTCGTACCCCGTCCCGACCCGGTTCCCCCGGTCCCGCGCCCTGCGGACCTCATCGGTACACCTCCTCGATCGAGGATCGCCGATCGAGGTTGGTCCAGCACTTGCCGCATTCACTGCAGGTGCGCAGGTCGAGCCCCCGGCCGGCCATCCGCTCCGTCCCGTTGAGGCTGTGGCCGCAGCAGCCGCACCGGTTGATCGCCATCAACGCATCCGGCAGCCGGGTCCTCCGCTCCCTGACCAGCAGCAAGGTGCCGGCCGTCAGCAGGCCCAGGCAGAGCACCCAGAACAGGACGTCGACTCCCGGGGTCGACGTGCCGAGGGCCACCAGGGCGGAGGCGCCCGCCAGCAGCCACGCCACCACCATCCCGGTGGTGCCGTTGATCGGGTCCGGTCCGACCCTCCAGAGCGCGGCTCGCACGAACCTGCGTTCCCTGACGTTCAGTTCACCGGGGATGTTCCAGAGCATGCCCCCTACATCGTCACATCGAGGGGGTGGATTGAATTCTCCGGTGGTCCCGCCCCCGAATCCGCGTGGAATCCGCGGGTCGCTGGGTCCGCCTCGCTTATCAGGTCGCGTACTCGGCGGGCACCGAGTTCGCCTCGCCCTGCCTGGTCTGCTCCTCGCGGAACGCCCGATAGGACGCGGCGATGGTCTCGTCGGTCAGGCTCAGGATCGAGGCGGCGAGCAGCGCGGCGTTGATCGCACCGGACTTCCCGATCGCCACCGTGCCGACGGGAATGCCCTTGGGCATCTGGACCATCGCGTAGAGGGCGTCGACGCCGTTGAGGGCTCCGCCGGGCATCGGCACCGCGAGCACCGGAAGGCAGGTCTTGGCCGCCGCCACCCCGGCGAGGTGCGCGGCCATCCCCGCACCCGCGATGATGATCTTCATGCCGCGTTCCGGGGCGCTCCCGATCCATCGTTCGAGCAGGTCCGGGGTCCGGTGCGCGGAGATCACCCGCGCCTCGTTGGAGATCCCGAGCTGGTCGAGGGTCCGGTTGGCATGCTGCATCGTGTCCCAGTCGCTCTGGGATCCCATCACCACGCCGACCAGTGCTGTCTTGTCGTTGTCCATCGGTTCGATTCCTCTCAATGATCGGTCCTGGGGATCCGGGTCCGGGCCCGGATGACCCGGTCATCCTACGCCAAGCCGGTGCAGAACGAAAAAGACAACCGCGCCGTCCGGGGGGGGTGGACCGCGCGGTTGCCGGGGGGATTATCAGGAGCACGGTCGCGCGATCTGCCGGCAGTTGCCTGCCTGTCCCACATCACCGCTTGCGCCGCACCCCCTGATTCCATCCCCTCGGGGAGAGAAGAAAGAGAAGAGGTCACTGACTGGCCGCCTCCGGACGCCCCGTTAAGCAGGGGGCGCGCCGTCACCGGCCGTCGTTGGTACGACGGGTTTCGGCGGAGGTTCGCCGGTCTGGCGGGTTTTTTCCGGGCTTCGGCCCCGCACCATCTCCTCGAGACCCCAGGGCCGCTTTTCGGCGTCCTCGCGGTCACTGGCCCGGAGGAAAGGGATCGCCGCTGCCCGGGTCCTGGTCCCCGTCGTAGGGGAACTCGCTTCCCGCGAACTGGGGGTCGATCGCCTCCCCGGGAAGCCCGGCCGCCGGCGCGACCCCGCCTCCCTGGTAGGGGGTGGGGGTGTTGGAACAGCCCGCGCACAGGATCATCAGGCCGAGGAGGACGGTGGAGGGTGTGCTCTGCATGGAACCACCTTACCCGCGCCCCGGCAGGGGGGTCCAGACCCCGCTCCCGGGGCACCTCCCCCGAATCGCGCGGCAGCTCGAATTCGCCGCTCGCCGGTCCCCGGCGGGCGGCTATCGTGTGTTCATGAACCTCCACACCGCCAGTCCCAGCGTCCGCCTGCTGCCCCTCGCCCTCCTGATGTGCTGCCTTCCACTGCACGCCATCGGGGACGGCACCGATCCCGAACCCCCGGTCGAACCCGCCACCGCTCGCGTCCTTCCCGCCTCGGTCGCCCTGGAACGGGCGTGGCCGAAGGTCGTCACCCGACGTCCCGTCCAGCTGGTGTCCAGGCCCGATCGTTCGGACGTCCTGTACGTCCTCGAGCAGTTCGGCCGGATCCGGACGGTGGACGGCTCCGACCTCGCGAGCTCGGAATCGGAGCTGGTCCTCGAGATCACCGATCGCGTCAACGCACGCAGCAACGAGGAGGGGCTCCTCGCGATGTCGTTCCACCCCGACTTCGAGCGGAACAACGAGGTGTACATCTACTACACCGCGATCCGTCCCCGTCGCGCGGTGCTCAGCAGGTTCTCGATGGACGAAGCCCGCGAGCGATTCCTCCCGGAGTCCGAGCAGGTCATCCTCGAGGTTCCGGAGCCCTACTGGAACCACAACGGCGGCGACATCGCCTTCGGTCCCGACGGGATGCTCTACCTGTCCATCGGGGACGGGGGTGCCGCCAACGATCCCCACGACTACGGCCAGGACCTGGGGTCCCTGCTCGGCAAGGTCATCCGCATCGACGTGTCCGGTCCCGACGGGGAGCTCGCCTACCGGATCCCCCCGGACAATCCCTTCGTGGGCCGGGAGGGCGCCCGCGGCGAGATCTGGGCCTACGGACTCCGGAACGTCTGGCGGATGAGCTTCGACCCGGACACCGGAGACCTCTGGGCGGGTGACGTCGGCCAGAACAAGTGGGAGGAGATCGATCTCATCGTCAAGGGCGGCAACTACGGCTGGAACCGCCGGGAAGGGTCCCACCCCTTCCGACCGCGGCGACTCTTCCGGAACCAGCCGGTCGAGTCCGATGGGGGGGACGTCGAGGGGATGATCGACCCGGTCGCGGAGTACGACCATCGCCAGGGACTCTCGGTGACCGGCGGGTTCGTGTACCGCGGGACCGAGTTCCCCGCGCTCGACGGCGTCTACCTCTACGCCGACTACGCCTTCGGCACCATCTGGGGGATCCGGAAGGAAGGCGACTCGGTCACCGAGCCGGTCATCCTGGCGAGGAAGCCCGGCTCGCTGATCTCGAGCTTCGGCCGCTCCAACGACGGCAGTCTCTTCGTGACCAGTTTCGAACGCGACGAGCAGGGCCCGGGTGCGCTCTGGAAGGTCGTGGTCCCCGGGTCCTGAGGCGTTCGCGTCGATCGTTCCCGCGCGAACCCGTCACGCCACGCGGTGTTCGTAGCTCGCCCTGCCCGGCACGGTCCGCGAGGAGCCCAGGTAGGTGAACTCGAGGAGGTTCAGGATTCGCAGCGCCGGATAGCTCCCGGTCGGTGCCCCCGCCTGCACGCGGGTGCGACCCCGGGAGACGAGACGGCGCAGTGCCTCCCCGGCCAGCCCGACCCCGAGGTCCCGGCCTCGATGCCGGGGATCAAGCCACACCATGAGATGACGATCTCCTCGCGGTTCGAAGGGACCCTCCCCGGCCAGTCCGGCACGCGGATCCCCGTCCACCTCGACCCTCCAGAGCAGCGCCCCGTTCCGAAGCGACGCCCGGATCCCCCGCGCGATCGTGCCCGCGTCCGGGATCATGCTTCCCGCCAGGGCCCGCAACCCCTCGGGGTCCCGGCGGATCGCCTCGGCGATCCCGTCGACCAGCTCGGGGTCCAGCGGGACCATCCTCGGGCGCGCCAGCGCGCGTGCACGTACGTTCATTGACTCGTCCCCGCACCGGCGGGGGCCGGTGCTCACTCGCTCGGGCGCCGTCCCTGCGACTGCACCCGCAACTTGAACGGGCATGCGGGAAGCATGCGGCCGTTGACCAGGTCCGCCCGCACGGGGTTGTCCTGCCAGCCGTAACTGACAAGCACCGGCTCGGTGATCCCATTCGCCACCACCCTGACCTTGCCCGGTTCCTCGATGGTGGCCTCGGCCCAGCGAAACCGGCCATCCGGCCCCGCGAGGGCGAATCCCCCCGGGTGCCGCCCGCCTCCGGCCGCCATCAGTCCGCCCCGGGCGTGGGAGAACTCGACGAGCACCTCGGGACCCTGCAACCTCGCGGCCACCGCGATGGGACCGCTGGGAACCGCCTCCGGAATCCCGTAGACGTCGTGCAGGGCCCACCCCGCGAGTCGATCGCCGACCGCCTTCTTGTTGCGGGGATGGATGTCCCGGGCATCCCCGACGTCGGTGGTGACCACCAGTCCGGTCCCCGGCACCGTCTCGTGGGCGTGTCGCTGGGCGTCGCGCAGGGTCGCCCATCCACCCTGGTCGGGATCCGGGGAGGGAGCCTTGAAGGCCGCCAGCTGCACGATCCCGAAGGCCATCTCCTCCCCGAAGTCGCCTCGCCATGATTCGATCAGCAGCGGCAGCAGCTCGCGGTATTCCTCGGGCTGTCCGGCGTTGGATTCGCCCTGGTACCAGATCGCGCCCCGGATCGAGTACGGGACGAAGGGGCTGATCATCGCGTCGTTCAGGGCCCCGTAGGCGGTCGGCTGCGCACCGGGATTCGACGGGGCGTCCACCCTCGGACGCACGGTGCGGTTCGTCGCGTACCCGCGGCGCCAGCGCCAGGGGCCGCGCAGGTCGAGTGCCTCCTCCCCGTCCAGGGTCCTGAGTGCGATCCGGGGGCCGATCATCCCCCCGGCGCCGTGCGGGTCGAGTGCGCAGACGGTGATCTGCGCCCGGCCGCCCTCCAGCAGTTCCGGGGGGACCGGATAGCGTCGGTTGGTGCCCACCAGGTCGGTGCTGGTCCCGATCAGGCGGCCGTTGAGGTAGGTCTGGTCCGAATCATCGACGCCCCCGAGATCCAGCACCACGTCCCCGCGACCGCGCCAGTGCCCGGGAAGCTCCACCGTGCGACGGAACCAGACCGTACCGTCGAAGTCCGCCAGCGCCTCGCTCGCACGCTCCCATTCCGCGGGCAGCTGCATCACCTCCCACTCGGAGTCGTCGGTGGCGGGGGCCATCCACCCCCGGCGATGACCGGGATCCCCGGCGTTGATCGCCTCCCAGTACTCCCGCCTCGCGTCGGCCAGCGCGGTCTCCGCCTCGGTCCGCAGCCGCCGCAGTTCCTCCCGGTCGAGCCGGTTCCACCGGTCGATCCGGTCCTGGAGTGCGGCGCTGCGCTCCGCGAAGCGCGGGTGTGCGGCCAGGTCCTCCCGGTCGATCCACGGTTCGATCCTCGTCCCCCCCCAGTTGCTCGAGATCAGGCCGACCGGCACGCCGAGTTCCCGGTTCAGTCGTTCGCCGAAGAAGTAGCCGACCGCGGTCCAGTCCCCGAGGTTCCCTTCGGTGCACGATTCCCAGCGCGCCTCGACGTCCTCCCGGGGGGAGGTGGCCACCCGGTGGGGCACGTCGATCAGCCGGAGTCGCGGGTTGGCCATCCGGTCCCGGCTCCGTCCGTCTCCGTCGGAGGCGTCGATCGACCATTCCATGTTCGACTGCCCGCCGCAGATCCAGACCTCGCCCACCAGGACGTCGCTGATCGAGATTCGATCCACCGCGGGGGACCACCCCCGGGCTTCGTCGCCTCCGGCTCCGCCCGTCCGGTGGTGTTCGGAGATCCCCAGCGTCCAGGTGGCGTCGGTGTCCAGGGGACGCGTGGGGTCGGGTTCGAGCCGGACCATCCAGCGACCGGTGTCGCCGGCCAGTCCGCGTCCGGACAGGGTGCGGGGCCCCTTCGCGTCCGCCGACTCGAGCACCACCCGCACCTGGCTGCCGGCATCGGCCCGCCCCCAGACGTGCACCGGCCGCTCCCTCTGCAGCACCATGCCGTCGGTGAAGACCGATGGAAGGCGCAACTCGGACTGGACCGGTCGGGCGAGGAGGATGACTGCGAGGATGGCCAGCAGGCGTGCGGGTCTGTTCATGGATGACAGTATGCACTGCCGGGGGGATTCGCGGTACTCAACCGGTCCACGATGCGAGCAGGATCGCGATGTCCGCCCCGCCGACGATGCCGTCCCCGTTGAGGTCCTCCGGGCATCCCGTGCAGGGTCCCCAGACCGCCAGCAGGATCGCGATGTCCGCCCCGCTCACGGAGCCGTCCCCATCGAGGTCCCCGGGGAGCCCGCCCGGACACCCGCTGGTGACCACCCGGACGCGATCCACCGCGGCCTCGACCACCGACCCGGGGTCGTTGTCCGAGCAGAGGAACCGGAGGCGCACCCCGTCGGTGTCCCCCACGTAGTCCGCGATGGGGAACTGCTCCCGGCTCCAGCCGGTCTGGGCGCTGTCGCCGTTCGACCGACTGAACAGCGGGCTCCACGTCGCGCCGTCGTCCCCGGACAGCTCGACCACGAAGACGTCGTCGTACTCGGTGTTGTTCCCGCTGGTGTTGTCGTACCACCACGAGAACCCGATCGACGCCGATCCGTCCCCGACCGGATACCGCGGGGAGGTCAGGAGGGTGGTGCCCCCGTCGACGTCGAACTGGCAGGCGAACTCCGAGGGTCCGTTGCCCGTCAGCCAGCAGGTCCCGCTGCCGTCGTCGTCCGAGGCGGGCGCGCTGCAGTCCGAGACCGAGATCGCGTCCGCGGAGGGCACGGCCCGCTGCCACCCGCCCGCGGTGAGTCCCGCGCCGTTGGTGACCTGCCAGCCCCCGTCGGTCTCGAGGTCGTCCTCGACCAGCACGCTGGTGGACGCGGCGGTGGTGTTCAGGCCGCCCTCCCGGGGCCAGACGAACGACGCTCCCGATGAGTCCTGGATCCGGAGGCGTGACTCGATGCTCTCCCCGCAGGCCAGCGCGGGGAGCGCCCCCACCCAGCGTCCCTCCCCGAAGGTGGAGAGCTGGATGGTCTCGCCCGGGGTCAGGAGGCTGACCGCGGTGATCGACGCGTTGCGATTCCAGGTCGGGGCGATGTCCACCGAGACCTGCGCGGCTTCGTCGACCTCGACCGTCTCGGGCCAGCCACCGGGCAGGGAGACGAACACCCGCCGGCGGACCGTCTCCCCCAGCACCTTGAACGCCCTGAGCATCTCGATCCCGGTCGGCACGATCTGGACCGCGGGCAGGATGAAGCCGAACTGCCCGGTGTCCCGGAGTTCGGGGGTGTAGGAGATCGTGTTGGCGGCGTCGTAGGACCAGTCGTCCGCCGCTCCCGAGGCGACGTACAGGGAGTGCGCCGGTTCCGGGATGTAGATGCTTCCCTCGTAGCTCTCGATCGCCTGCACGAGGTCGATCGCGAGTTCCGCGTGCAGCAGTCCCTCGGATCCGGGGGGGATCGACTCCTGGTACCCGTAGGGGTAGAGCATGAGCTGGGAGTAGCAGTGGACGTCCACGTGGGCGGCGATCTCCGGCCTCGCGAGGATGTAGTCGCGCAGCGCCTGGGTCTCGGGTTCGCTGAACGCGCTGGTCCCCCGGTAGATGTCCGAGGCGGTGTTCCCGCTGGATCCCGGTCCGCCGAAGTTCGCATCGAAGTTCCGGTTGCAGTCGACCCCGAAGGTCCCGTCCCCGTTGTTCCGTCGATTCTTCCGCCAGAGGCGGTTCTGGTCCCACGAGTAGGCGTAGCCGTCCGGGTTCAGCACCGGGATCAGGTGCCACCGGAGCTCCTGCATGAGCGGCGTGATCTCCGGATCGGAGCCGTATCCCTCGAGCAGGGACCGGGCGAGCCAGCAGACCGTCATGGGCGAGACCCATTCCCGGGAGTGGGCCATCCCGTTGATGCACACCCCGCGCTTCTCCAGGTCGACCGGGGCGGTGATCTGGTAGGCCCAGATCGGGCGGCCCTCGATCGAGGTCCCCGCCTGGCTCCGGGTGATCAGGTCCGGGTAGGCCCCGAGCAGCTGCTCGAACCAGGCGTCGATCTCCTCGACCCTGCGGAAGTCGTCGAAGAAGTCGGCGCCGCCCGCGAGGGTCCCGGTCCCCGCACCCGGCAGCCACCTGTGGTCCTCGTGCCATCGGGTCTCCTCGTCGATCAACTTCTGCACGTCGGGTATCAGGACCTCGAAGGGGATGCCGCTCTCCTCGAGGGCGCTCATACGATCCGGCGGGATCCTGAAGTCGAGGGTGGCCAGTCCCACGGATTCGCTCCAGCAGTCCGGCGAGAGGACCATCATGGTGGTGAGCTTCCGAATGGTGTCGATCTCCACCCGGACCACCGCGTGGCCGTCGAAGCGCACCGGCCGTTGCTCGACCACCGGGTCCGGCGCCACCTGCCCGACCGCGGGAGCCACGACGCCGAGCATCGCGAGCGACATGGCGAGGGTGACCTCAAGCATTCCCGGCAGCCGTGACTGGCTGTTCCTCATCTGGCGCCCTTTCGTGGCCCGTCGGCTCCCGGGGGTCGTGTACCGCGGAATCCGTCGGGAGGTGGGGGGGGTGAGCAAGACAATAGTCCCCCGGATTCCCGGCCCGGGCAAACCTTTCTTGGCGTGAAATGGGAACTTCCCCCGCCCCGGGCCCGATTCGTTGCTTGTGCGCTCTCCAAGCGGTAGCCTCGGGCCCAGATGATCGTGATCGCCTGCCTCATCCTTCATCTGGGTCTTCAGGACCACGCCCCGCACTCCCTCCGTGACTTCGTGCGGACCTGGTGCATCGACTGCCACGAGGAGCCGCGCGCGAAGGCGGATCTCGATCTCGCGGTCCTGATGGATCGGGTCGACGCCGGCGAGATGCCGGACTCGCTCTCGAGGATGCTGGACCGACTGGTGCGTCGCGACATGCCCCCTCCCGGCTTCGACCGGCCCCCGGATGCCGAGTACCGGGCGGTGGTCGAGGGGCTGGAACAGGCCCTTCGCGACCATGCCGCGCATCAGCCCGACCGGCCGCGCGGCACGATCGCCCGTCGCCTCAACCGGCATGAGTTCGGGAACACCGTGCGTGACCTGCTGGAACTCGACTTCGACGCCGAGGACTGGCTCCCGGTCGACGAGATCAGCAACGGGTTCGACAACAGCGGGGACGTGCTCTCGGTCTCACCGCTGCTGCTGGAGAAGTACTTCACGATCGCGGAACTCCTCGCCCGTCGTTCCTTCCCGCTTCCCGGGCATGCCGCGCCCGAGCGGCTGGTCAGAAGCGGCGGGGACCTCACCGCCTCCGGCAAGGTGTCACGCCGCGGGGACGGCTGGTGGATGAGTTCACGCGCCACGGTTCGCGGCAAGTTCGTCCTCGATGCCCCGGGCCCCTACACCCTGCGCCTGGTGGCCAGCCCGCAGCAGGCGGGGCCGGATCCGGTGCGGATGTCGATCTCGCTCGACGGTGCGCGCCTGGGGGTGGTCGAGGTGACCGGGGCGTCCGGCGAGCCCTTCGCGATCGAGCTGGAGCATCGACTGGACGAGGGCACCCACGTGCTGGCCGTCTCGTTCGTCAACGACTACTACCGTCCGGAGGATCCCGATCCCTCCCAGCGTGACCGCAACGTGATGGTCGAATCCCTGGAGCTCGAGGGTCCGCACGAATCCGCGTTCCCCTCGCGCGCCCAGCGCCGGCTGATCGATCGATTCGGTCCGCTGCGAGGGCCCGCGACCCTGCGCTCCTTCGTCCAGGAACTCGCGGATCGCGCCTTCCGACGTCCCGTCGAGCCCGGATTCGTCGACCAGCTGCTGGACCTCGGACCGCCCGGTGATCCTCCGTGGCTGCGGGTGCGGGATGCGGTCACCGCCCTGCTGGTCCACCCGAGGTTCCTCTTCCGCATCGAACCCCAGGGGCCGATCGACCAGGCCGGTCGCCCGCTCGACGACTGGGAGATCGCCACGCGGCTGTCCTACTTCCTCTGGTCCACCATGCCGGACGACTCGTTGCGCCTCGCCGCCGCGAGCGGGGAACTCTCGACCCCCACCGGACTCGCCCGGGCGGTCGATCGCATGCTCGCCGACGAACGGATTCGTGCACTGGGCGACCACTTCGCGAGCCAGTGGCTCCAGATCCGGACCCTGCCGGAACTGCGGCCCGCCGAATCCCTCTTCCCGGGGGTGGGGCCCACGCTGCTCTCGGCCATGCACGAGGAGACCCGGCGCTTCTTCAGCGAGATGATCGCCGAGGACCTCCCGATCACCACCCTGCTCGACGCGGACTGGACCTGGCTGAACCCCGAGCTCGCCGAGCACTACGGGATACCGGGGATCGATTCCGGCGGCTTCCGGAAGGTCGCGCTGGAGGGGGACGAGCAGTCGACCGGGATCCTGCGGCACGCGAGCATCCTGCTCGCCACCAGCAACCCGACCCGGACCTCCCCGGTCAAGCGGGGGAAGTGGGTGCTGGAGGCGCTCCTCGACGACGCCCCGCCACCGCCGCCCCCCGGCATCCCCAACCTCCCGGAGGAGAGCCACCTCGCCGAGGGTGCGAGCCTGCGCAAGGTGCTCGAGCAGCATCGCGCCGACCCCAACTGCGCCGCCTGCCACCTGAGGATGGACGCCCTCGGCTTCTCGCTGGAGGGATTCGACGCGGTTGGTCGATCCAGGACCGTGGAGGCAAACGGCATGCCCATCGACGACCGAGGCGAGCTTCCCGACGGGACGGTGGTCGCGGGTGCTCCCGGTCTCCGCGACCAGCTGCTCCGGGGCGACTCCCTCCGGCGATTCCGCCGCACCCTGCTCAAGAACCTCCTGGTCTACGCGCTCGGCCGCGAGGTCGACCATCGCGACGACCCCCAGCTGGTCGAACTGGCCTCGCGACTCGGGGACCGGGCGACCCTGCGTCGCATGGTCGTCGAAATCACCCGCAGCCGATCATTTCTCCACCGTTCCGGCACCTGATCTGCGAACATGGGAGCCACCGCCATGCACCCCGACCAGTCCAACCGGATCAACCGACGCACCGTCCTTCGAGGGATGGGTGCCGCGATCGCCCTGCCGTGGCTGGAGGTCATGACCCCGGACCGCTTCGCGGCGGCCGGTTCCCTGCTCGCGCCCGCCACCGCGGCCGCGGCCTCCCCGCTCCGTTGCGCGTTCCTCTTCATCCCCAACGGGGTGGACGTGGACGGCTGGTACTGTTCCGGCGAAGGTGCCGACTACCAGCTCTCCGACGGACTCGCGCCCCTCGCCCCCATGCGTGACAAGTTCAGCATCCTTGCCGGCCTCGACCATCGAAACGCCAAGGCGCTGGGCGACGGGCCCGGGGACCACGCGCGTTCCGCGGCCTGCTTCCTGACCGGCGCCCACCCCTACAAGACCGCCGGGCGGGACCTCCAGGTGGGCATCTCCGTCGACCAGTTCGCGGCCCACCACGTGGGCGGCGCGACCACCCTCCCCTCCCTGGAGATCGGCTGCGAGCCCGCGCTGCAGTCCGGCAACTGCGATTCCGGCTACTCCTGCGCCTACAGCGCGAACATCTCCTGGCGATCCGAATCCCAGCCGAACCTCAAGGAGATCCGGCCCCGCGACGTCTTCGAGCGCCTCTTCGGCTTCGGCCCCGCGAGGGAGGCCGATTCCGCCCGGCAGCGGCGGCTCGCCACCAGGAAGTCGATCCTCGACTTCGTGCGCGAGGACACCCTGCGGCTCAACGACCGTCTCGGGTCGGACGATCGCCACCGGCTCGGGGAGTACACCGAGAGCGTCCGCGCGGTCGAGCGACGCATCGAGCGCTACGAGCGCGAGACCCTGGATCCCGAGGCCTTCGAGTCCAGTCGCCCCGTCCCCGGGATCCCCGCCGACTACCGCGAGCACGTCTCGCTGATGAACGACATGCTGGTGCTCGCGTTCCGGATCGACCAGACCCGGATCGCGTCGTTCATGCTCGCCAACGAGGGC
>MDTG01129122.1_pt1 | contig 22969 bp, 29 predicted proteins | sample 811421 | NCBI WGS metagenome assembly MDTG01 (sample SAMN05326645, study PRJNA326480) | marine metagenome | isolation source: seawater | place: Pacific Ocean: South East | collected 2011
AGCCGCCACAGCGCGCGATTGGCCTCGCGGTAATTGGAATAGGTGTTGTCGCCAGGCAGGCCGAGCAGCATGGGCGGCACGCCAAACGCGAGCGCAATGTCGCGCGCGGCCGCCGCTTTCAGCTCGGCAAAGTCCATGTCGGCGGGCGAGAGCGAGAGGCTCTGCCACTTGAGGCCCCCTTCCAGCAGCATGGGCCGCCCGGCATTGCCGCCGCCTTGGTAGGCGCTGGAAAGCTCGGCCTTCAGCCGGTCGAACTGGTCGGACGTGAGGCCCGCGGTGTCAGAGCCATTGTCATAGACCAGAGCGCCACTGGGCCGCGCTGCGTTCTCCAGCAGGGCGAGGTTCCAGCGCGCGGCCTCGTTGTGGATCGCCACGGCCCGTTCCGCCGCTGAAAGGCAGCCCGCGCCGTAGTGATCGTCCACCGGGTGGAAGGCTTTCAGGTGGATGAGGCAGGGCCAGCCGTCCTCGTCCTCCACCGGAATGTCGCGCGCAGCGTCGCCTACGCGGTAACGATAGGCAACGGGCCAGCCATCCTCGCCCTGCACGACCGAGACACGCTCGGGCCGCAGCGCAAACAGCGAGGCGGGCTGGTTGCCCGCACCTTTACCGATCTGCACGAAGGCATTGCCGTGCAGCAGCAGGTGCGCGGCGAGCGTCTCCAGCAGAGATCCGCCGTCCTGCGCGGCGCGCAGCATCGCGGCGATCTGCGGAGTGGTGTCTGAGAGGGGCGCATTGCCCACTCCCTCCGCCACGATCCGCACCGCCCGCTGGGCGACCGGATTGTCGAGAAACGCATGGCGCACGGCGGAGCGGTATTCGAACGGCTGGCGAGCCCCGCCGCGCTCGTGCGTCCACCCCCAGGCGGAATGAGACCCGCGCCCGATAGGCACGGCTGTAGCTCCGCCACCGCCCTTGAAGGCGGCGCGGAGATTGTGGAGGAATGACATGCTTTCTCCTTTAGTTGGGGAAAGGGTAATCGGCTCGGTTGCGCGTATTCACCCTATGTTCCAGTTTGTCATTGGATCAAGAAAAGGAGATTCGCGATGATGAATTCGGAACCGCCCTAAGCGCGCAAATCGACGCAAAGTGTCTGCGATGACTCTGAAGCCTCGTTCTTTGCACAATGCCCGCACATGAAAAGATAACGATAATGAATGTGTAAGTGGCGGCGTTTGCACGAAGCAAAGCTCAGTATGATAACTTTCGCGGACTTCGGACCATCTCGTTAGGAGATCGTCATGAAGCGTCCTCTCAAAGTCTTCTATCTGCCTGATTTGGAAGGTAACTGGCACTGGTTGATGTGTGACCGTGATGACAACCTCATCGCGGAATCTCGCCAGAGTCACTTCCATTTGATCGACGCGCAGAACGAAGCTGAGTCGCTCATGGTTTTTGCCATCGCGATTTAGTCGCCTGCGCACCTCAAGAACATAACAACCTGATCCTAACTGTGAGGGGGGAAATCCCCCTCACATTCCTCGCACCCTCGGCTCACTCCGTCGCCCAAGCATCAGTTCCGTCATCGCCCACACCAGCGCGTCCGCCCTGTCAGGGCTTCGCCCCGGTCCTTCGTAGCCGCCGCCTGCCATCACCCCGCACAGTTCGTCTTCCAGCTGCGGGAAGGTGCCCACGTGGTTCACGCGGCCTGCTTCGTAGAGCGCGGCGACGGGTTCGGCCCGCGCGCTCTTGCCGGTGCTGGCGTGGACCAGCTTCAGCGGCATCTGGCAGTCGGCGGCGCGCAGCACGCTTTCCACCATCGCGCCGCCCTGGTTGGCCTCTGCCACCACGCGGTCGGCTTTCCATGCAAGCGCAGCGGCGGCCACGGCGCGGGCCCAGCGTTCGGGGCTGGGCTTCTCCACGCTGGCGTCGGCCAGCACCTTTGCCTGTCCGCTTTCGGTAAGCGCGCAGACCACTATCCCGCAGGCATCGCCGCGCGCGCTGGCGGGCGGGTCCACGCCGATCACGGTGCGCACGCGCTGCTCAAGGCAAAAATCCTGGCGGCACCCCTCCAGCATGGAGCGGGACCACAGCGCGCCCTCGACATCGGCCAGCAGTTCGCCGTTCAGTTCCTGCCGCCCCAGCGCGGTAGCGCCATATTGCCGTTTCATCGCCCGGATGAAGTCGGCGGGCAGGTGTTCGGCATTGTGATAGGTGCTGCCGCGCGTCACCACCACGTCCGGATCGGTGCCGTCGCCCACCAGCCGCTGCATCAGCGGCACGGCGCGCGGGGTGGTGGTGGCGAGTACGTGCGGGCGCTCTCCCAATCGCAGGCCCATTTGCAAATTATCCCAGCATGTCATGGCGCGGTCCGAGGAATTATCCCATTTGGCGATCTCGTCGCACCAGGCGTGGCTATGTTGCGGGCCGCGCAAGGATTCCGGTTCGCCCGCCGAATAGATCGTGGCCTGCGCACCGCTGGGCCATGTCAGCCGCCGCAACGAAGGCTCGAAAACAGGTCCATCGCCGCCAGGGTGACAGGCCAGCAGTCCGCTTTCACCTTCCACCATCACGCTGCGCGCTTCCCCGATGGAGCGGGCGACAAGCGCGATGCGGGCGAAAGGATCGTCCTCGGCAATGTGCCGCACCCATTCCGCACCCGCGCGCGTCTTGCCGAACCCGCGTCCGGCGCAGATCAGCCACACCCGCCAGCTGCCCTGCGGCGGCAGTTGTTCACTGCGCGCCCAGAAAGGCCAATAGGCCTCCAGCGTCAGCTTTTCGTCTTCGGGCAACTGGTGCAGCAGCTTGTGCCGGTCGCTCTGCTCCATATCGAAGACGAAGCGCCCCCTCTCAATGGCTTCCATCGGACACCGGCAGCACATTGCCGTCCTCCGCCAGCAGCTTTTCCGCTGCTACCTTGCGTTCGCGCATCAGGTCGATCTTGGCGTTGAGCCGGGCCAGCACTTCGCCCTTGTTCTGCTTGCTGCGCCGGGCCTTCTCGCGTGCGGCGCTTTCCTTGTGCGCGGCCAGCAGGCGCAGGGCATTGGCCACGTCCATCTTGTAGCCCGGATCGGAGTCGCGGAGGTAACCCAGCACTTCCATTTCCAGATTCACGTAGCCTTCGTAAAGCGCGGCTTCCCACTTGGCGGCAAAGGCGGTGTCGCTGGCGCGTTTGGAATAAACCGTGGAGAGTGGCACGTTCGCCCGCGATGCCGACAGGCGGATGTTGGACGTTTCAGCAAGCAGTTCGAGGAAGTGGCGCTGCCACCTGCCATCGTTACTGTGCGTGGTGGGCACTTCGTCCACCCGCACCACGCCTTCGTGCAGGGCGGTTTTCCATGCCTGCGCGAAAATGTGGTTGCGATCTTTCTGCGTGTAGACCGCCCGTTTGGAAACACCGCTGGCGGCAACCGCCGACGCGATAGTGCGTGTTTCGGCCAGCGTTTCCAGAAACGCCGGTATCCATTTCGGTCCGGGTATGGCGATATCGCTCACATGCCCCTCCGTTGGTTCTGCCTGTTGATTCCAGCGCGATGCCGAGCACGGCCACGAAAAAAGGCGGCGCCTGTAACGGGACCGCCCTTGATGTGCCTCCGCCCGATGGTGCGGGCCGACTCGGTTTATCGCGATGTTCCGTTTCTCTAACCAAACAGTGTGACGATGTCAATCCAAAAGTGCCAGATAGGTTCGTTTGTAGGACTTGGCAAGCGGACCCACCTGCCGTAGATGCCGAAAAACCTTCAGGGATCTTCCATGCTTCGCGGACTTTACAACTGGACGATGGCCAAGGCCGCGCATCCCCATGCGCAGTGGTGGCTGGCATTCTTCGCTTTCATCGAATCGAGTTTCTTTCCCATTCCGCCGCACCCGCTGCTGGGGCTGATGTGTCTGGCGGAGCCGAAGAAGGCGATCCGCTTCGCGCTGATCTGCACCGGCTTTTCCGTGCTGGGCGGACTGTTCGGCTACATGATCGGCTACTTCCTGTATGATCTGGTGGGGCAATGGCTGATCGGGGTGCTGGGGCTGACCGACAGCTTCCCCAAGGCCGCCTGCTATATCCGCGAACAGGGCGCAGCCGCCGTGTTCCTTGCGGCGGGCACGCCGATCCCGTTCAAGCTGATGACGATCACTGCCGGTTTCATCGGCATGAACCTTGGCACTTTCCTGTTGGCAGCGATTGCAGGCCGGGCGCTGATATTCATGGTGGTGGGCGTGCTGTTCCAGCTGTTCGGCGCACCGATCAAGGCAATCATCGACAAGTATCTTGGCACCGTGACGACGATTTTCGTGGTGCTGGTGGTGGGCGGCTTCATCGCCATCACACAACTTGGCGGGCATGGTGAGGAGGGCGCTGAGGCGGACGATCCTTGCGCGGCCGTGGCATCGATGGACGATCTTTAATTCGACAACTATCGAAATAATACTTGCCTCGTCAGGCAAACAATTCGATAATCGTCGAAATGAAGCATGAACAGGTCATCACAGCCCTCGCGGCACTGGCGCAGGATTCGCGGCTGGCGGTTTTCCGTCTTCTCGTGCGGACTGGCAGGAAAGGCCTGTCCGCAGGGGAAATCGCTCAGCGGCTGGAGATTCCTGCCTCCTCCCTGTCGTTTCATCTGGGTCAATTGCATGATGCAGGGCTGATATCCCAGCAGCGCGAGGGCCGTTCCCTGATCTACAGTGCGGACTACGCCTGCATGAACGCGCTGATGCAATTCCTCACCGAAAACTGCTGCGAAGGCGAGGGATGCGAAGCTGTATCCGACGCGCACGAAGCTGGAGCCTGCTGACCCGATGCGCAACGTGCTGTTCCTGTGTACCGCCAATTCGGCTCGCTCGATTCTTGCAGAAGCCATCCTGCGCGATGCTGCGCCGGGGCGCTTCGCCGCCTACTCAGCGGGCAGCACACCGCGCGGCGTACCCAATCCGCTGGCGCTGCAATTGCTGGAAAGCAGGGGACATCGCGTGGCCGACCTGAGTTCGAAGAGCTGGACGGCTTTTGCAGACCAGGGCGCGCCGACGATGCACGCCGTCATTACCGTGTGCGACAATGCTAAGGGAGAATCATGCCCGATATGGCCCATGAATCCCGAATTCGGGCGCCCGGTGCAGGCCCACTGGGGCGTGCCCGACCCTGCCGGGGTGGCGGCGGACGGCAGCCATATCGACGGCGACCTCTCCGGCTTTGAAACCGCTTACCGCCGCCTGTCAGAGCGGGTTGAGGCCATGCTGGCGCTGGACGAGCAGGCCATGGAAAGCCGCGAATGGCGCGATGCGCTGAACGCCATCGGGCGCACGGCCGAAGGAGCAACCTAATGGCCTCGTTCGAGCGATATCTTTCCATCTGGGTAGGCCTTGCCATCGCAGCGGGTGTGATCCTGGGCCTGGTCGTTCCCGGTCTGGCTGCCACGTTGGCGGGAATCGAGTATGCCTCGGTCAATCTGGTGGTCGCGGTCCTGATCTGGGCGATGATCTATCCCATGATGGTAGCGGTCGACTTCGCCGCGATCCGCGATGTCGGCACAAAGCCCAGGGGGCTTGTCATCACGCTCGTGGTCAATTGGCTGGTGAAGCCGTTCACCATGGCCGCGCTGGCCGTGTTGTTCTTCGATTATCTCTATACCGGCCTTATCGCCGCGGACGAGGCCCAGCAGTACATCGCCGGACTGATCCTTCTGGGTGCGGCGCCCTGTACCGCGATGGTCTTTGTCTGGTCGCAACTCACGAAAGGCGATCCCGCCTATACCCTGGTGCAGGTTTCGGTGAACGACCTCATCATGATCGTCGCCTTCGCACCCATCGTGGCGCTGTTGCTGGGGGTGACAGACATTGTCGTGCCCTGGAACACGCTTTTGCTGTCTGTGGCGCTCTACGTCGTCATACCCTTGCTGGCAGGCTGGATCACGCGGCGGTATATCATGGCTCGCTGTGCGGGAGCCGAACAGGCGATCGAAAGCTTCACGGCGCGATTGAAGCCGTTCTCGATTATCGGCCTGCTTGCCACGGTCGTTCTGCTGTTTGCCTTTCAGGCCGAAACCATCGTGGGCCAGCCGGTGCTGATCGTGCTGATCGCCGTTCCGATCATCATCCAGTCCTATGGCATCTTTGCCATCGCCTATGCTGCGGCATGGGTATGGCGGGTGCCCCACGCGATCGCGGCCCCCTGCGCGCTCATCGGCACGTCCAACTTCTTCGAACTGGCAGTGGCCGTGGCAATCGGCCTGTTCGGCCTCACCAGCGGGGCGGCACTTGCTACTGTCGTGGGTGTGCTGGTGGAGGTGCCAGTGATGCTTTCGCTGGTGGCGCTGGCCAACCGGTCGAGGCGGAATTTTCCTGCCTGACCGGTCAGGCCCGGCGGTTCAGCCCTCGAACTTCGCCTGCTCCAATCCAGGCAGGCCATCGAAGGTGGCACTGCCCGTAAGGGTGGTCTTCATCGGGAAATCTCCTTTGCCGAAACAGACGAGTGGCAGCCCAGCATGGCTCTGGCTCTAGACGATCCCCACGGCCTTCCCTGCGCGTTCAAACATGCCAAGGATCGTTTGCACTTCATCCTCGGAATGTGCCGCGCACAGCGAACAACGTAGCAATGTCATGTTCGCCGGCGTCGCCGGGGGACGAGCCAGATTGACGTATAGCCCTTCCTGCAACAGTGCGCTCCACATCGCTGCGCCCCTTTCCAGATCGGGCATGATCACAGCGATGATCGCGCTTTGAGGCTCGTCTGTGCCGAGCTTGAACCCGAGATCGGTAAGGCCCTTGTGCAGATTGCGCGAGTTTTGCCACAGGTGATCGCGCTTGTCCTTTGCGCTCATCAGCTTGCGGATCGAAGTGGCCGCCGTGGCCACTACGCTCGGCGGCAGGCTGGCGGTGAAGACGTAGGGGCGGCAAACCAGTCGCATAACTTCGAACTTGGGATGGTTGGAGACGCAGAAGCCGCCCACGGTCCCCACGCTTTTCGAGAAGGTGCCGATGATGAAATCAACGTCGTCGATGCAGCCTGTCTCTTCGCAGACGCCGCGGCCATTTTCGCCGATGAAGCCCATCGAGTGCGCTTCGTCCACCAGCACCATGGCGCCATTATCCTTGGCGACTTTCACCATCTCAGCCAGCGGAGCCACATCGCCCAGCATGGAATAGACGCCTTCCAGCACCACCAGCTTGCCCGCGCCTTCGGGAATTCGCTTCAGGCGCTTTTCCATCGCGACGATATCGTTGTGCTTGAAAGGCACGACTTCGGCATTGCCCATCGCGCAGCCATCCCAGATCGAGGCATGGCTATCGATGTCGAGAACGATGTAATCGCCCTTGCCCGCGATGGTGGAAATGATGCCGAGGTTTGCCTGATAGCCGGTGGAGAACACCATCGCGTGATCCATGCCGTAGAACTCGCGCAGTGCGTCCTCGCACTCCTTGTGGCCCTGATAGGTTCCATTGAGCACGCGGCTGCCGGTTGTCCCGCTGCCGAAATCGGACAGGGCCTGCTGCCCGGCGGCAATAACGTCCGGATCGAACGTCATGCCCATGTAATTGTAGGTACCCAGCAGGATCGTATCGCGCCCGTTGCAGATGGCGCGCGTGGGGGAGAGCACTTTCTCCATCACCAGGCTGAACGGATCCTCCACGCCGCTGGCCAGCAGGTTTGCGCGCAGGGCGATAGTGTCGTCGAATTTGCTGAACAGGTCGGGCGTATCACCGCTCAGTTCGGGCGGCTGATCCGCCTGCATGATGCCTTCGCTCATAGGGTCCTCAGGTGCTCACCAGATCGTTCACGGCGTCTACTAGCTGGCCGTATTTCTCGATCTCTGCCTGCTGATTCATCGAGATGATGATATCGAATTCGTCTTCGATCTCGGCGACGAAATCCATCACCGTAAGGCTGTCGAATTCAAGGTCGCCGGCGAAAGTGGTGTCTTCGGTGATGGTAACGCCCTTCTTGTTGAAAGGCTCTATGATGTTGCGGATACGCGAATCGACTTCGGCACGGTCCATCTAGGATAATTCCTCAAGGCTAAGCTGTGGCTGCCCCCTATAGGGCAGCGGTGCCTTTGCGGCAAAGCTTTCGCGCTGCTGCTTGTCAAGCAATGAGGTATTGCCGGTTTTCGGCAGCTTGTGGCCAGTCAGCTGGCAATGACTCTTGGCTTGTCCTCAACCAGGCCTTTGACTGCAGCCATGAACGGTCCGATGGAAACAGGCTTCGCCAGGTAGCCTTCGGCACCGGATTCGCGGATGCGCTGTTCGTCGCCCTTGCCGGCATAGGCGGTGACAGCCAGCACGGGAACATCAGCCAGATCGGCATCATGTTTGAGCAGGGCAATCAGATCGAGGCCGGAGACGTCCTGCAACTGGATATCCATCACCACGAGATTGGGCGTAAAGGCGCGGGCCGCTTCGATTGCCAGATTGCCATCGGCCACGGGTTCGACAGAAAAGCCACCTGCCTGCAGCACGTCGCAGAAAAGTTTCCGGTTGAGATCGTTGTCCTCGACAACGAGGATACGCTTCGTCATTTAGCCCCCGAACCCCTCCTTCCCGATGGAGGGAGAACCAACGTCTATATTCATAACAGGCTGCTGACAATTATTAACACACGTGAAGATTCCGTAAAGGATGCCTCTGCATTGGCACTTGCCGCCCTCGGCTGGGTGCTGGCGGACGAGGGGCGGGCGCACCGCTTCCTTGATCTTACGGGCCTGTCGCCAGATGGCCTGCGTACGGCGATAGGCGACGTGGCCACGCACCGCGCGATCCTGGATTTTCTCAGCCAGCACGAGCCGGATTTGCTAGGCGCGGCGGAAGCGCTGGACGTTGCGCCGGAAACGCTTGTGTCAGCCACTAAGGAATTACGCCGATGAACCGCCCCCTTGTTGTCACCGATTGTGACGAAGTCCTGCTGCACATGGTTCGGCATTTCCGCGACTGGCTGGACGAGGCGCACGATATCGAATTCGCGCTGGAAGGGGATGCCTGGTTCAGGTCCATGCGTCGCCGCGGCAGTGAGGAGAAACTCGCGGAAGCGGAAATCTGGAATCTGCTGGGTCGCTTCTTCGATACCGAGATGGACCGCCAGGACCCGATTGAAGGCTCTGTCGGCGCCATCCGGGAACTGCAGCGCGAGGCGGACGTGGTGGTGCTCACCAATCTTGTCGACGCGCGCAACGAAGCGCGCCGCCGCCAGCTGGAGGCGTTGGGCATCACCGCGCCTGTCTATACCAATCAGGGCCTCAAGGGCGGAGCGCTTTCGCGCATCGTGGAGGAGCATTCGGCGCAGCGGATTGTGTTTGTCGACGATATCGCCAAGCACCACGAGTCGGCGATGGAGACGATCCCGCAGGTGCGCCGCCTGCATTTCGTGGGTGAGCCTGCCATCGCCCCGCATGTGACCTGCGCCCACCAGGCGGGCCATGCCCACGCCCGGATAGACAACTGGGCAGAGGCTCTGCCATGGATCATTAACACCCTGCACGGAGACGACGAATGAGCATTGAAGGGCGTTTGCAAGAGCTGGGGATCGAGCTTCCCGAAGTGTCGCCTCCGCTGGCCAGCTACGTTCCGGTCATGGTCCAGGGCGACCTTGCTTTCGTGTCCGGCCAGCTGCCCTTCATCGATGGCGAAGTCGTCACCGGCACACTGGGCAAGGACGTGGAGCTGGACCGCGCTATCGCTGCCGCGCGGGCATGCGGGCTGATGATCCTTGCGCAGCTCAAGGCTGAAATTGGCTCGCTCGACCGGGTGGAGCGGATCGTGAAGCTTGGCGGCTTCGTTGCCTCCACACCTGATTTTACCGATCAGCACAAGGTGGTGAATGGCGCTTCGGACCTGATGTTCGACGTGTTTGGAGAAAAGGGGCGCCATGCCCGCGCCGCCGTGGGCGTGCCCAGCCTGCCGGTCGGCGCAGCGGTGGAAGTGGACGCGGTGATTGCCCTTGGATCTGCCTGAGAAACTCACCGCGTTTCAGGCCTGCGCCTACGCCCATCGCGGACTGCATGATACAGCCGTGCCGGAAAACTCGTTGGCTGCGTTCCGCGCAGCCATTGCGGCAGGCCTCGGCATCGAATGCGATATCCGCAAGAGTAGTGACGGGCGCGCGATGGTGTTTCACGATGCGGACTTAGAACGGCTGACGGGCCGGGCCGGGACTGTCGCAGCATCCTCTGTGGGAGAACTGACTGCCACCACGCTTGCCGGCAGTGACGAAACCATTCCCACGCTGCGCGACGCGCTTGATCTGGTCGCAGGGCAGGTGCCGTTGTTGCTGGAAGTCAAAAGCGATGACCGGCGCCCGATTGACGCTTTGTGTCGCGCGGTGCGCCGCGATCTGGAAGGGTATTGTGGGCCGGTGGCCGTTATGAGCTTCGACCCTCGCGTACCGCGCTGGTTTGCCGAGCGCGAGCCGCACGTCCCACGCGGACTGGTGGTGACGCAGCAGAATTCGCGCACCCTGATTGCCGGCTTGAAACGCAAACTGTCCGTTTCGCACGCAAGGCCCGATTTCCTCGCCCTCGACATTCGAGACCTGCCCAGCGGCCTTGCCCGCAGGCAGGCCACCAAGGGGCGCGCACTGTTCACCTGGACCGTGCGCAGCTCCGCACAGGTGGAAACGGCACGGCAAAGCGGTGCAATCCCCATTCTTGAGGGGGCAGGGGTGGCAGCCTGGGAGGCGGGTACCTAGATTGGCCCCGATGGCCGAATCCGCGCTCACTGCAAGACTGGCTGGCTCCATCGGCGCGATTCCCGCATCGCAGTGGGATGCGCTGGCTGGCAGCGACAACCCCTTTATCAGCCACGCTTTCCTTTCCCTGCTGGAAGATTCGGGCAGTGTCGGTCCCGGCACTGGCTGGCAGGCAGCGCCCCTGATCCTTGAAGATGCCGCAGGTGAGCTTGTGGGAGCCATGCCCAGCTACCTGAAAGGGCACAGCCAGGGCGAATACGTGTTCGACTATGCCTGGGCCGATGCCTGGCATCGGGCAGGCGGCGAGTACTATCCGAAGCTGCAGATCAGCGTGCCGTTCACGCCGGCCACCGGCCCACGGCTGCTGGTGGCGGATCAGAAATACGCGCTACCCCTGCTGCGAGCGGCCGAGCAACTGGTGGACCAGAACCGCTGGTCCGGCGCCCACTCCACTTTCATACAGCCCGATCAGCAGCGGCTTTTCGAAGAGGCGGGCTGGCTGCGACGGGAGGATATCCAGTTCCACTGGTACAACCGCGGCTACGACAGTTTCGATGGGTTCCTGAACGATCTTACGAGTCGCAAGCGCAAGGATTTGCGCAAGGAACGCCGGGCTGCGAATGAAGACCCCGACATCAAGGTGCTTAGCGGAGCGGACATCAGGCCCGAACACTGGGACGCATTCTGGCTGTTCTATCAGGATACCGGGGCGCGCAAATGGGGCACGCCATACCTGACGCGCGAGGCATTCGGCCTGATGGGAGAGCGCATGGCAGACCGCATTTTGCTGCTGCTCGCCTACGCGGACGGCAGGCCGATTGCGGGCGCACTGAATTTCATTGGCGCACAGGCGCTATATGGCCGCTACTGGGGCTGTCTGGAAGAGCGCCGCTTCCTGCATTTCGAGATGTGCTATTACCGTGCGATCGACGCTGCGATAGAACGCGGTCTTTCCCGCGTTGAAGCGGGCGCACAGGGCGGGCACAAGCTTGCCCGCGGCTATGAACCGGTAACGACGGTGTCGATGCACTATCTCGCCGATCCGGGATTTCGCGCGGCGGTGGAGGAATTCCTCTCCCGCGAACGCATGGGTGTTGGCATGGATCAGCTTCATTTGGCCGAGCGCACGCCGTTCAGAAAGGGCTAGTTCAGGCTGCGTCGCTGGCCTCGCCGCGCAGCCATTCGCGTGCACGGCGCTGGGCTTCGGCAATTTCGCGGGCCGTCATTTCGTCCGAAACATCGGCGCGGCACCAGCTGGCGGCTTCATGGCCGTGCGATGCGGCCAGGTTGAACCACTTGTGCGCTTCCACCAGATCGCAGTTCACCCCGTGGCTGCCAGTGGAATAGGCCACCCCCAGGTCGTAATAGGCATTCACGTCGCCGTCGGCGGCGGCCGAAAGGCAGCGGGCCACCAGCATGTCCACGCCCGAAACGTCGGCCGGTTCGATTTTCGCGAAAGTCTCGATCTTGGCAAGTTCCATGATCTTCAAGTCCCCTGTTATTACCCGGTCCCCAATTGCGTCCGGCAGGGCAATGTTTTGATGAACGTGGTCAAGAATTGGTTAACGCACGTCCAATTTTGTCCTTTTGGCCCCCAATCGGGCATCATTGGGGGGCTTCTCCCGATTGCCGCTTGTGCCGCTTTGGCGGGAGCCCTATAGGCGCGCCGGATCACGGCTTCAGGTAGCCGGGCGGATAGACCCCGAATCATGACGGGGCGGTCACCGGCTGCAGCAGGGGAAGCCCCCCGCGATCGGATTTCGGAGTGACTGAATGGCAATCGCCACCCATGACGATATCGACATTCTCGCCAAGGCGAAGCGTGCCCTGCCCGCTGATTATTCGCCCAGCGAAGATGAAGAATACATGTCGGAAAAGCAGCTCAACTACTTCCGCGTCCTGCTGCTGGAGTGGAAGCGGAGCATTGTACAGGCATCGGAAGGCACCCTGCAGAACCTGCAGGATGGCCCCATCCGCGAGCCCGACCTTAACGACCGCGCATCCAGCGAAACCGACTGGGGCATCGAACTGCGCACGCGTGACCGGCAGCGCAAGCTGATCTCCAAGATCGATTCCGCCCTGCGCCGGATCGACGAAGGCGAATACGGCTGGTGCGACAAGACGGGCGAGCCAATCGGCATCAACCGCCTGATCGCGCGCCCGATCGCCACAATGACGGTGGAAGCGCAGCAGGCGCATGAACGCCGCGAAAAGATCAGCCGCGACGATTAGCTCTGCAACTGGCCCGCATTGGGACAGGTCGATCTGAGTTTGCGGAAGTTTACTTTTCGTTAGTCAATTGGGCAGCATTTCGCTTACATTATTTCAAAGGCTTGCCTTGTGCGCGATGCTGTTTTTGCGCCAAGGTACTGGCCAGAGTGCAAACGAGACGAAGAGCCTGCAGTCATGAGCAATGTCGATACCCGTCAGGTCGATCGCGACAGCCTGTTCCTGCTTGCGCAGTTGCGCGTTGATGGGCGTGACGAAATAAGCCGCGTCAAAGTGCGCAATCTGTCCGCCGGCGGCATGATGGCCGAAGGTGACGTGAAGGTTATTCGCGGTGCGCTGGTGGAAGTGGAACTGCGCAATCTCGGGTGGGTCGAAGGCACGGTGGCATGGAAGCAGGACAACCGTTTCGGCATCGCATTCGTTGACGAGATCGATCCCAAGCGCGCCCGCGCGCAGGTCACCGGCTCCACTGTCAATCGCGGTGCGGACGGGCAGCAGATTTTCGGTTCCGAAGGCAAACGCATCCTCAAGCTCTAAGCGCGGTTGAAGCCGGTCTTCGCCCGGCCTATCGCTGCAGGCATGATTGCCCGCCGCTTCATTCCTCTGATCGCCTTATGCACAGGCCTTGCTGCCTGCGGCTCTGGCGATGATGGCGCGGTGGATGTGGCGCTGATCGGTTCGCCCGAAACCGTGCTGACCACCAGCCTGCGGCTTTCCGCCCCTGCCCAGCACGTGCGCGCAGCCACGCAATCGGGACTGGTCGCGCTGAATGCGCAGGGCGAAACCGTGCCTGCGCTAGCCGAACGCTGGATCGTGACTGACGACGGACGCAGCTTCATCTTCCGCCTGCGCGAAGGCACCTGGCCCGATGGCAGCGAATTCACGGCCGCCAGCGCCCGCGATGCGCTGGTTCAGGCGATCGAGGGTTTGCGCGGCACATCGCTTGGCCAGGATCTGTCGCCCGTGGCAGAAGTGCGCGCCATGGCGGGGCGAGTGATCGAGCTGCGGCTCTCCACGCCAGAGCCATACCTGCTGCAATTGCTGGCCCAGCCCGAGCTGGCCTTGCGACAGCCGGGTGGTGAAACAGGACCGATGGCGACGCTGCGCGATGGGGAAAGCATTTCGCTGAATTTCAAACCACCGCTGGAGCGCGGACTGCCCGACGACGAGGAATGGCAACAGAATGTGCGCGAGATCCGCTTGCATATCGGTTCAGCCGAGGAAGCGCTGGCGCTGTTCGACAGCGGGGAGGCAGAGGCGGTCCTCGGCGGCACGCTGGGCAATTTCCCGCTTGTCGAAACCGGGCCGCTATCCTCAGGCACGCTGCGGCTGGATACGACCTTCGGCCTGTTCGGCCTGCAGGTTCGTGCCGATGGCGGCCTGCTGTCCAACAGCGGTGTGCGCGAAGGCTTGGCCATGGCAATAGACCGGCCTGCGCTCATGTCGCGTTACAACGTCAGCGGCTGGGAGCCTACCACGCGCCCGGTATCCCCCGGCCTGCCGGGCGATCCGGGGCTGGTGAACGAACGCTGGGTTAATCAGCCGATAGAGGACCGCCGCAGCGAGGCGCGAGCGCGCATTTCCGCCTGGCGCGCGCAGTTTGACGAAAGCGACCTGTCGCAGCCCGCCACGATCAGCATTGCCATTGGTGATGCGCAGGGTTGGGATATGTTCTTCCGCGATCTGGCCGCGCAATTTGCCACGGTCGGCCTGCGGCTGGAACGCGCGGTGGATGCCCGCGACGCCGATCTGGTGCTGGTGGACCGCGTGGCGCGTTATCCAGCCCCGCGCTGGTTCCTCAACCAGTTCCATTGCAGCCTCGACCGCGGTCTTTGCGATGAAAATGTCGATAGTCTGGTCGAAGCCGCCCTGGCAGAGGTGGACCCCGTCGCCCGCGCCCGCGCGCTGGCGCAAGCAGAGGCGGAATTGACCATCGCCAACATCTACATTCCCATCGGCGCACCACTGCGCTGGTCACTGGTGCGTGGCACCGTGGATGGTTTCCTGGCTAACCCCTATGCCTTCCATCCCTTGCCGGACATGGCGGAAATACCCAGATAGACGGCAAGGAGACCTTGCCTGATGGCCGAAATGTCTGAAACGAAGCTGACCGTGATCGAACCCGCAGCACCCGGTGGTGCCGAGCGTCCACGCCGGATGAACAGCGTGCAGGACTTGCCGCTGGGGAAGGATCCAGGTTCCATCCGTCGCCGGATAGAGGCGATGGAGTTGGTACTGGAGCGCAGCTTCGTGATCCCCGGCATCAACCGCCCTGTGGGCCTTGATGCCATTATCGGTCTCGTCCCGGTGGTGGGCGATATCATCGCCATGGGCATGGGCGCCTGGATCGTGTGGGAAGCGCGCAATCTGAACATGCCCAAGTGGAAGCTGCTGCGCATGGCGGGAAATGTCGCGTTCGACAGTGCCGTGGGCGCAGTGCCGATGGTGGGCGATCTGTTCGACTTCATGTTCCGCTCCAACACGCGTAACCTGCGGATTGTGAAAAAGCATCTCGACAAGCATCACCCGGGATCGAAAGTGATCGAGCAATAGTTTCTTTTGTGACGGGTTTGCCTTAGGCGGTGGTCCATGGCCAAGAGCGACGTCACTTATTCATCCTACCTCGATCTGGAACGCATCCTTTCGGCGCAGCATCCCGCGTCACAGGCGCATGACGAATTTCTGTTCATCATCGTCCATCAGGCCAGCGAACTGTGGCTCAAGCTGTGCCTGCACGAGCTGGAGGCAGCGCGCGAGCTAATCGTAGCGGAAACCCTTGGCCCGGCATTCAAGATGCTGGCGCGGGTCGCGCAGGCGCAGCGGCAGCTGATTTCCAGCTGGGACGTGCTTTCCACCATGACCCCGCACGACTATTCGCAGATCCGTCCGCATCTGGGCAGTTCCAGCGGCTTCCAGTCAGCGCAGTACCGGCTGATGGAATTCATCCTGGGCGGTCGCAATCCCGACATGGTGACAATGCACGAGGCCACGCCCGATGTGGCCGGGAAGCTGCGCGCGGAACTGGCGCGTCCTTCGCTGTATGCAGAGGTTCTGCGCCTGCTCCAGCGCCGCGGTTTTGCTGTTCCTGAAGACCTGTTCGATCGCGACATGGAAGCGCCGCATGTGGCTAACGAGGCTGTTACGCAGGCATGGGCACAGGTCTATCGCGATCCGCAGAAATACTGGGATCTGTACGAGCTGGCGGAAAAGCTGGTCGACTTGGAATACCATTTTCAGCGCTGGCGTTTCGGCCATCTCAAGACGGTGGAACGGGTCATCGGCTTCAAGCGCGGCACGGGCGGCACGGCTGGCGTCCCCTACCTTGAAAGCGTGCTGAAACTCGGGTTCTTCCCCGAACTGTTGGCGGTGAGGACGGAAATTTGAGCGACTGGCAAAGCGAAGCGGCGCGCCTCGATGCCGACGACCCGCTTGCGGGCTACCGCGCGCAGTTCCTTATTGATGACGCTCTCGCCTATCTCGACGGCAATTCGCTGGGGGCACTGCCGAAAGCGACTCCGGCGCGCATCGAACAGGTTGTGCGCGGCGAATGGGGCGAGGGACTGATTTCCAGCTGGAATGACGCGCGCTGGATCGACCTGCCCCAACGCATTGGCGCCAAGATTGCGCCGCTGGTGGGCGCGCATGCCGAAGAGGTGGTGGTGGCCGACAGTGTTTCGGTAAACCTCTTCAAACTTATCAGCGCGGCCCTTTCCATGCAGCAGGGCCGTAAGGTGGTCCTGGCGGAGCCGGGTAATTTCCCTACCGATCTTTATATGACCGAAGGCCTCGAAGGGCAGGGCCTGGCCGAGCGACGACTAATCACCCGCGACGGGATCGAGGATGCGCTGGGTGATGACGTGGCGCTGCTGATGTTGACCCACGTGCATTACAAGTCGGGCGAGATGTTCGACATAGCGGGCCTGACGAAGGCCGCGCACAAGGCGGGTGCGCTGGTGCTGTGGGATTTGTCGCACAGCGTGGGCGCGGTGCCGGTGGACCTGAACGGAGCGCGCGCGGATTTTGCTGTCGGCTGCGGCTACAAATATCTGAACGGCGGCCCCGGCGCGCCTGCCTTCGCCTACGTCGCGCAGAGGCATCACGCGTCCCTGCGGCAACCGCTCAGCGGCTGGATGGGTCACGCGCAGCCCTTCGCATTCTCTGACGATTACGCGCCTGCACCGGGTGTCGATCGATTGCTCTGCGGCACACCGCCGATCATTTCCATGAGCGCGCTGGAGGTGGGTGTGGAGCTGATGGCAGGCATCGGGATCGAGGCACTGGTGGCCAAGTCGCGAGCGCTCAGCGAGTTTACGCGGCGGGCAATGGCGGCATTGGTGCCGGAATTGCCGTGTATTTCACCGGGCGATCCGGCGCTGCGTGGCAGCCAGCTCTCGTTCCGGCATGATCACGCCTACGAACTGTGCCAGGCGCTGATCGCGCGCAAGGTGGTGGGAGACTTCCGCGCGCCCGACGTGTTGCGGCTGGGCTTCGCGCCTGCCTACGTACGCTATGCCGATTGCTGGCGCGCAGTCAGCGAGTTGCGCGACATTCTGGACAGCGGGGAATGGAAAAAGCCGGTGTACGCCGAACGCGGCGCAGTGACCTGACGATTTAAATATCGAAACCCGGCTGCGGGGTCAGCTCGGCCAACTCCATGCGGATAACCGGCCCGCTTTCGGGATAGAGCTTGTCCTCGATAAACAGACCAAAGGCGGTGCCGCTTGCCAGCATCACCAGCAGCATCATACCGCACCACGCCCGTTGCCCAAAGGTGAGGCGCTTGTCTTCCGTTTGGTCTTCGTATTCAGCCATCACGCACCAGCGTAAGTGGCAGAAGTATACGAGTGGTTAAGGGCTGGCCCGCTATTCCTCCAGCTCGATGTCCCAGTACAGCCAGTCGCGCCATGTCTCGTGCAGGTAGTTGGGCGGAAAGGCCTTGCCGTGCTGCTGCAACTGCCAGCTGGTCGGGCGGATCGGCCGCATATGCAGGTGCATTCCCGCCTCTTTCGGCGTGCGACCACCCTTCTTCATGTTGCACGGTGCGCAGGCGGTGGCGATGTTTTCCCACGTCGTCTTGCCGCCCTGCCGCCGGGGGATCACGTGGTCGTAGGTGAGGTGCTGCTGACTGCCGCAGTACTGGCAGCTGAACTTGTCGCGCAGGAACAGGTTGAAGCGTGTGAAGGCAGGGAATTCGCTGGTCTTCACATATTGCCGCAGCGCGATCACGCTGGGCACTTTCATGTCCAGCGATTGCGAGTGCACAGCCCGGTCGTAACTGGCGACGATATCGACACGCTCGAGAAACACCGCCTTGATTGCGGTCTGCCAGGGCCACAGGCTGAGCGGGTAATAGGACAGCGGGGTGTAATCCGCATTGAGCACGAGTGCCGGGCAGCTTTCCAGCGTCCGGGTCGGGTCATCCACCGCGCTCCGGAATTTCGCGGCCCGTTCGATCAGTTCGGCTTTGAACACGCCTGTGTCCTCCCTGATGCGTTTGAAAATGCACTTGCACGCCGATGCGTCAACCCTGTTACAGACAGGCTATCCACAGTGATATTCACAACGCCCGGCCTAATGTCCTATTCAAGGCGCGCATGATCGTTACCCGTTTCGCTCCCAGCCCCAATGGCCCGCTGCATCTTGGCCATGCCTATTCCGCCGTGGTTGCGCACGATCTGGCGCGCGAAGCAGGCGGGCGCTTCCTGCTCCGGATCGAGGATATCGACGGCGCGCGCTCCCGCCTTGAGCTTGCCGATGATTTCCGCCGCGATCTCGAATGGCTGGGGCTGGAATGGGACGACGTTCCCGCCCAGTCCAGCCGGCTGGACAGTTATGAGGTGGCGGCGCGAAGGCTGATGGATGATGGGCTGCTCTATCGCTGCACCTGCACCCGCGCGGAAATTCAGGCGCTGGAGCCGCGCATGGGGCCGGAGGGGCTGGTCTACCCCGGCACCTGCAAGGGCGGCAACATCGATTTGTCGCGCCCCAGCGCGCTGCGACTGGACACGGACGCGGCCATGAAACGTGCTGGCGATCTGTTCTGGGAAGACGACGCGGCAGGGTGTCTGAAGGCCGACCCGCGCGAGTTGGGCGATGTCGTGCTGGTACGCAAGGATGCGCCCGCCAGCTACCACCTCGCCGCCACGCTGGATGATGCCGCCGATGGCGTGACACTGGTGACGCGCGGCGCCGACCTGTTCTTTGCCAGCCATATCCATCGGCTGCTGCAGGAGCTGTTGAACCTGCCGGTACCGCGCTGGCACCACCACGCCTTGCTGCTGGAAGAAGATGGCAGGAAGCTGGCCAAAAGCCGCCAGTCCGGCGCGCGCGGTTCCGGGCGAAGTTGGGGCCTGACGGACCTGCGGGTGCGCGGCGAGGACGGGCGCGCGCTTGCCGAAAGCCTGCGCATGGGCCAAATGCCGTGTGGCATTACCCTGTCACGCTTCCCACATGGTGATTCATGAACACATTTCTCGTAATCCTCCTCGCCATCTTTGCCATCATGGCCGTCGTTTCACTGGTTCGCGGCATCGTCGCGTTCCTGCAGACAACCAAGGTCGATCTGGAAAGCGGCGGCGAGAATTCGAAGGAACTGATGGAACGCCAGAACTCGGCGATGTTCGCGCGTATCAAGTATCAGGCATTGGCGATCGTGGTTGTCGCGGTGCTGCTGATGGTGAACAGGTGAGTGGGCTGTCTTTCGCGCGCCCCTGCGGCTAGGCGCCCGCGCTAGACGGGAAAGGCAGGCGACACCCAATCGGGCGGCCTGTGCAGTCACTGGCGTAACCCATCGTCGCGCCGTTGCTAGGAATCCTTCGATGGTAAAATTGAACAAGATCTACACACGCACAGGTGATGACGGCACCACCGGCCTTGTCGATGGCTCACGCCTGCCAAAACACGCGCCGCGTATGCAAGCGGTGGGCGATGTGGACGAAGCGAATGCCGCGCTCGGCTCGGCAGCCGTGCTGGCGGAAGGCGACATGAAGGCCGACATCTTCCGGTTCCAGAATGCCCTGTTTGATCTGGGCGCAGATCTTGCCACTCCGCTTGGAGAATTTGGAGGCGACGATTTCGAGCCGTCGGAGATGGTGCTGCGCATCGTGCCTTCACAGGTCGAGCATGTTGAACGCCGGATCGACGCGCTGAATGAAGCCCTGGATCCGCTCACCAGTTTCGTGCTCCCTGGTGGCAGCGAGCTGTCGGCGCGTTTGCACCATGCCCGCACTGTTGCTCGCCGAGCAGAGCGTAGCATGACCGCGCTGGCAGAGGTCGATCCGGTAAATCCGGCAGCGCTGGCCTATATCAATCGCCTGTCGGACTGGCTGTTCGTCGCCGCTCGAATTGCCAACGATAACGGCAGGGGCGATGTCAAATGGGTGCCTGGCGCCAACCGCTGATTGGAAGGCGCCGGTCAGGAACCTGTGCCCTTTGCCGCCCGTTGATGGGGAAAGGAGATTTCCATGACCGACAAGAAAGCAGAATCCAAAGAGCAGCGCATGGCCAACCTTGCGCCGGAAATGCACAACGACGAGCAGGACGATCACCGCATGCAGGCACACGAAGTGTCCGAGGAAGCGCGCCGTACCACCGTCACCACCAGCATGCCCACCGAAAGCGAGCGCGGCCCGAACGGCTCCGGCATTTTCGGCAACCCCACGCAGGATACTGTAGACCGGATGCGCGACATGGAAAGCTCGGGCCGCATCGACATGAATGCCTTTGCCGGCGAAGCCAACCACGATGATAATGTCGACAAGTTCGGCAAGGACGCGAAGCCTGACGGTCTGCGCGGAGACGGCACCTAGGTCTTCGCAATAGTCCCGTCGTTCAGCACCCACAGCGCGACAATCAGGAGCGCTGCCCCTGCGGCAATCGACCATGCGACCAGTCTGATGTTGGGCAGCTTTGGCGAATCCACGGCGTGCGATGAAAGGCGTTCAAAAGCCTTGCAGGCGCGGCGTTCGGCACTGATGGCGAAAACGATGGCGAGAGTGATGAAGCCCGTGGCAATGGCCTTTGCCAGCCAGGGCGGTTCAAACTCACCGAACAAGGCGCGAAAGCCGATGCCAATGGCAATCGCCGCAAATGCCGTGCGCATCCACCCGGCGAAGGTCCGCTCCAACGCCATGATGGTGCGGTCTTCAGCCCAGTCGGTGCGGTTTGCCGCCAACTGTGTGGATCTGTCACCCTCGGTATCTGTTTCGTGCTCGGCCATTCGCGAAATCTACTGTGTTGGCAATCATTTGCAATTGCCTTAACTTTCGCCCGCCTCCTGTTTGAGCTGGTAAAGCAGATCCAGGGCCTCGCGGGGAGAGAGTGCATCGATGTCTGTCTCGCGCAATCTATCGCGCAACGCGTCAACGCGGTCTTCTTGTGCAGCAAAGCTGGCGGCGAACAGCGGCAATTCGCCAAGGCCCGCGCCAAGTCCGCCGGTTTCTGCACGACCTTTTTCCAGCTTGTCGAGCACGCCGCGCGCGCGCCTAACCACTGGTGCAGGCACCCCTGCCAGTTTCGCCACTGCAAGCCCGTATGACCGGTCCGCCGCCCCTTCTGCCAGTTCGTGCAGGAGGACGAGGTCCCCCTTCCATTCCTTGGCGCGTACGTGATGCAGGCTGAGCGCTTCGCAAGTCTCCGCCAGACGCGCCATCTCATGGTAATGCGTGGCGAACAGGCAGCGCGACCTGTTGGTTTCATGGATCGCCTCTGCCACCGCCCAGGCCAGGGCTAGCCCGTCATAAGTGCTGGTGCCGCGTCCGACTTCATCCAGAATCACGAAACTGCGCGCCGTCGCCTGCGACAGGATTGCGGCAGTCTCTACCATCTCTACCATGAAGGTGGATCGACCACGCGCCAGGTTATCCGATGCGCCCACGCGGCTGAACATCTGATCGACCAGACCAATTTGCGCGCTGCGGGCCGGTACGAAACCGCCAGCCTGCGCCATCAGGACGATCAGGGCGTTCTGGCGCAGGAAGGTGGATTTGCCGCCCATGTTCGGCCCGCCCACAAGCCACAGGCGGTCACTCTGCGATAATGTGCAATCGTTGGCGACAAAGCGCCCCCCGTTGGCTGCCAATGCCGCCTCGACAACCGGGTGTCGGCCTGCCTCGATTGCCAGCACAGCCTCTTCGGAAATTGCCGGACGGCACCATTCCCCGTCGCTCGCCCGTTCGGCCTGACCGGCCGCAACATCGAGGCGCGCCAGCGCCGCTGCGGTTGCCGCGATCGCCTCTCGCCGGTCAGACACGCGCTGGGTCAGTTCCTCGAAATGCGCTTCCTCCGCAGCCAGCGCCCGCCCGGCCGCCTCGGCAATACGATTGGCCTCCTCGTGCAGGGTCAGCGAATTGAAGCGCACTGCATTGGCCATGGTCTGGCGATGGGTAAAGCCGCTGTCCGGCGCCATCAGCTTGTCGGCGTGCTTGCTGGGCACTTCGATGAAATAGCCCAGCACGCCGTTGTGTCGGATTTTCAGCGAAGGCGTGCCGGTTTCCTCGCGATATCGTGCTTCCATCGCGGCGATGGCGCGGCGGGCATTGCCGGATACCTCGCGCAAATCGTCGAGAGAGGCATCGTAGCCGTGCGCAATATAGCCGCCGGATTGCCGCTCGGTCGGCGGGGCAGGCACGAGCGCGCGTGAGAGCAGGTCAGTCAGTTCGCCATGGCCTGCCAGTCGCGGCAGCAGGGCATCCAGCAGCGCGGGACGATCCTGCTGGGCCCGCAGCAATTCATGAATCCGCCGTGCTTCGGACAGGCCATCACGGATCTGGCCAAGGTCGCGTGGACTTCCGCGGTCCGCCACAAGCCGACCCAGCGCCCGGCCGATATCGGGCAGGCTGCGCAGCATTGCGCGCACGTCCGCGCGCAGCAGTGGATCGCGCAGGATGAAGTCGACCAGCGCCAGCCGCGCCTCAATTTCGCTCCGCACGGCAAGGGGCGCAGACAGGTCTTCAGCCAGTTGCCGTGCGCCCGCGCCTGTGACGCAGCCACCTGACAATGTCTCTTTTGTGGCCTGTCATGTGTGCTGTGGAGTTGGCGTCGTTGTTGTATGCGCCACATGGGCCACGGTAGGGTCACCGTATCCGTAACGTGTTACAGTTTCTGTCTCAACGTTCGTTCATTGTTTTCTTGGTG
>MDTG01220734.1_pt1 | contig 22966 bp, 18 predicted proteins | sample 811421 | NCBI WGS metagenome assembly MDTG01 (sample SAMN05326645, study PRJNA326480) | marine metagenome | isolation source: seawater | place: Pacific Ocean: South East | collected 2011
GCTCAAGCGAGCGCCCGTACGGCCAGTGCCTTCGTAGCGAATTGCGTCCAAGTTGAGTACCGAGAAGGTTGGTCTATAACACGTACTCAATGGGGCGGCTCGTTACTTGAAGACGTAACAGTTCACGATGACAGGCTATTTCTTTCCTACGCACACCATGCCATCGAGCCAGTTCTCTCGAGCACCGAGACAGGCGTGGAGGTTCAAGTGATAGAGGTTGAACTCGATCCCTCCCTAACGCGGACCTTAGTAAAAGATCGGACTACTCAAGCAGAAGGGGCCACCCTCTCGACAGCTTCGGTCGTCGTGTCGGGCGGACGCGGAGTCGGTTCAGCTGACGCCTTTGCTCCGCTTGAGGAGCTTGCAGAGTTGTTGTCGGGAAAGGTTGGCTGCTCCCGAGCCGTTACGAACAATGGATGGCGAAGTCACGCAGACCAGGTCGGGCAAACCGGTACGCGTATAGCCCCGGAGATCTACATCGCCTGCGGCATATCCGGGGCAATACAGCACTGGGTCGGTGCTATGGCCTCCAAGAATATTCTTGCGATTAATACCGACCCTGAAGCCAATATGGTCACCAAGGCTGGTTATGCCGTCATTGGCGACCTGCATGAAGTAGTTCCTGCTGTCATCGATGAAATACGACGCCGACGAGGCGCCGCCTAGCTCATTAAAGTAAGTGACGACTCAGCTCAACGCAGGTTTCAAGGAGTCGGCGCCCTAGCTCGTCAGTGCTGTCATCGTTAGGGAAGCGATATGCAGGGCCGTGGACATGCAGAGTTGCGACGACAGTACCGTCGGCTCCGAATACCGGTGCGGCAACCGAGTTCAAACCTTCGGCGAACTCTTCGAAACCCCACGCATACCCCTGGCTTCGAACCTGATCGAGACGGGAACGAATTTCGGTGGGGTCGATGATGCTGCTTGGTGAAGTTCCTATTAGATCTTTGTTCAGATACGCATCTAGCTCGTCAAGGGAAAGATGACTCAGAACGACCAACCCTGAAGGGACCAAGTGCAACGGTGCATATTCACCCGTCCAGCTTCGCACCTGTACGGCTGCATCTGGCTCAACATGATCAGCGTAAAAAATCTGGTTGCCTTCACAAAAGCCGATACCAGCGGTTTCCTTCATCTCAGTCGCCAATCGGTTCAGATAGGGATACGAAAGCGCCGTGAGGCTCTTTCCACCCGGAACCTGGTTAACCATCATCGATAAACCATCGCCTATGCGGTATTGCCCCCGCGCCGAATCTTGGTTAACAGCGCCTTCATCCTCAAGCGCGGCCAGCAAACGTGCGACTGTGCTCTTGGGGAGCTTGACGCTTCTCGCAACGTCTGTGACCCCCATCGGTGTTACGGCTAGAGCGCGAAGGATGGAGAATGAACGCTGTACCGACTGTACGCCAGACATACTAGAAAAAAACCAGGTTGTGCCGCATAGTGGAACAGCATCCCAGATAAGGGCGCAGAAAGCGAATCTTTAGACCGCCGAGAAGGTGGCGCTTGCACCGGATAGCGAGACAAGTGGGACTGAGTGGGGCGCCATCGGTTCTAGACTGTTACCTAAGGCCTTGACTGCTTATCGAGCCATTGGAGACCAAATGCAACGACGGACTCGCTATTCGGACCCGCTGCCTCGTTTAGAGACGCCGCTGGTTCGCCAAAACGGCGAGTTGCGTCCAGCGTCCTGGGACGATGCGCTTGGCCTGGTAACAGCAAAATTCAAGGCGACACTTAAGACTCACGGCCCAGATGCCTTCGGCCTCTTCAGCTGCTCGAAGAGCACCAATGAAATGAACTACGCAGCGCAGAAATTCATGCGCACGGCGATTGGGTCGAACAACATTGACTCATGTAACCGAACTTGACACGCACCCAGCGTCGTCGGTCTGGCGACAGTGTTCGGAGCAGGAGGAGGAACCTCTTCCTATCGAGAAGTCGAAGAGGCTGAATTCATTTTGCTATGGGGCTCAAATGCTCGAGAAGCACATCCGATCTACTTCCATCATGTCCTCAAGGGGATTAAAGCCGGCGCGAAGATGCACGCTGTGGATCCACGGCGTACGGCTTCTGCAAAATTCGCCGACTCCTGGCTCGGAATTGATGTCGGCTCCGATATCGCGCTCGCGAACGCTGTAGCTCGAGAAATTATCGCGGCCAATCTTCACAACCAGCAATTCATCGAGCATTCGACAACAGGCTTCGATGCCTTCCGCGAGCATGTAGAGAAGTACACCCTCGACTATGCAGCAGAAGTTACTGGTGTCCCAGCCGACGCGATCAGGGGCCTCGCTCGAGCTTATGCTGAGGCAACTACTGCTCAAATCCTTTGGACTTTAGGAATTACCGAGCACCACAATGGCGTAGACAACGTGCTCTCGCTTTGTAATCTCGCACTTCTCACCGGCCACGTTGGTCGATGGGGGTCGGGCCTAGTTCCCCTTCGTGGACAAAACAATGTCCAAGGGGGTGGTGACATGGGCGCACTGCCCAACAAGCTTCCAGGCTTCCAAGACGTCATCGATACAGCGGCTCGGGACAAGTTTTCTGCAATCTATGGCCTCGACCTAAACCCAACTCCTGGTCTTCACTTGACACAAATGTTTGAGGCTATGGCCCAAGGAATGATCAAAGCCCTTTATGTGATCGGCGAGAACCCCGCAGACTCCGAGGCTGACGTCTCTCACACGCGAAGGTTGCTAGAAGAGCTTGATTTTTTGGTAGTCCAAGATATTTTTTTGACGCGAACCGCCGAACTCGCCGATGTCGTTCTGCCCGCGACGGTCGGTTGGGCAGAATCAGAAGGAACGGTCACGTCCAGCGAGCGCCGGGTACAAAGAGTGCGGCCTGCTGTCGAAGGGCCCGCCGGAGCGCGTCACGATCATCTAATCATCGGTGATCTGGCAAAGCGACTCGGCGCTCCTTGGCCGGCAGAAACAGCGGAAGAACTTTGGAATGAGCTTCGTTCGCTGTCGCCGATGCACACCGGGATGACATATAAGCGCTTGGAGGAACTTGATGGCCTTCAGTGGCCTTGTCCCGATACCGACCATCCAGGAACCCCCTTTCTCCACGGCTGGCTTTGGGAGGACGACCTTGGCGGCAACCCAAGGGCTCCATTCTCATTAACCGATTACGAAGGCCCTAAAGAGCAACTGACTCAAGAGTTTCCCATTCGCCTGACGACCGGTAGGGCATTGGACTCCTACAACACCGGCGTACAATCGCGTGGTTTCAATTCGCCGATCAGGTCGGGTGAGCAACTTCAAATAAGCGAAGTCGACGCCGCCTCCCTTCGCCTCAGCCAAGGCGAATTAGTACGTGTTTCTTCGCCGCGCGGTAGCGTCGAAATGGAGATTGACATCAAGCGGGAGCAAGCGCGCGGGCTTGCGTTCACTACTTTTCATTTCCCGGAGCTCGTCGATCTCAACCTACTCACCAATGACGAGTGGGACCCAAAGAGTGGAACAGCGGAGTTCAAGGCCGCTTCCATCAAAATTGAGAAACTAACCAACGGTGCCCAACGTGCCTGATCTCAAGTTCAGTGACGTTGTTCCGGAGCCCGATGAACGTAGCGTGATAGATGATTTGGTCTCAGTTCCACCGATAGAAGAAAAGGGTGAACGCTGGGTTCTTGGTGGCATAGCCAGAGGACAGGAAGCTCGACATTTACTCTTGCCTGGCCTGCATGCCCTGCAAGATACAAGGGGATGGATTTCTCCGGGCGGCCTCAATTATCTGGCAGAGAAGCTTCAGATTCCTATTGCCGAGGCCTATGGAGTCGCTACTTTCTACGATTTATTCCAATTTGAGCAGCCGGACACTGAAGGCCCGTTGCATCATGTTTGTGTCGATCCAATCTGTGAGATGGGCAACTCGGCATCTTATATAGCTGAGCTTCGCTCGAAGGGTCACCGAGTTCACGAGAGCCCCTGCCTCGGTCAGTGCGAACGTCCGCCCGCCGCTTTCGTTCAGATTAAAGGCGGCGATAACCGAGACATGACGGAAGCGACAGGCCGTTCAATCCGGATAGCGACCGCGGACCCTAAGCGCCTACTGAGGCGCATAACAGAAATGCAGGGCATCGACCTCGAGTCTTATGAACGCCACGGTGGCTATCAGGCGTTAAGGCTTGCGATCCAAGAGGGCGGCGCTCGGGTTATTGAGATGCTTAAAGAGTCCGGTTTGACCGGGCGCGGAGGCGCCGCATTTCCGACCGGCATCAAGTGGGAGGCAGTTGCCAGACAGGAAACGTCGACGAAATACGTGGTCGCTAACGCTGATGAAAGCGAACCGGGCACGTTCAAAGACCGTGTGATTCTCGAAAATGACCCGTTTGCCTTAATAGAGGCGATGACGATTGCTGGAATCTCGACGGGGTGCGAAAAGGGCTGGATCTACATTCGGGGCGAATATACGACTGCCACAAGGCGACTAGAGGCGGCCATTGACGAAGCTGCCTTAGCGGGCAGGCTGGGCCAAGGCATCTTGGGCACCTCCTTCAGGTTCGACCTAGAAATTCGCTGCGGGGCGGGCGCTTACATATGCGGAGAGGAGACATCACTTTTTAACTCGATCGAGGGCTACCGGGGAGAGCCCCGTTCGAAACCTCCGTACCCGACTGACAGTGGATTATTTGGGCAACCAACGATCATCAACAATCCCGAAACTTTCCTAAATGTTTTGGAAATTCTGACTTATGGCGTTGATAGCTATCGCTCCACCGGCACGCCTGAGTCACCTGGAACAAAGCTATTCTGCCTCTCCGGTGACGTTGCGGAACCGGGCCTCTACGAAGCAGAATTCGGAATCACCCTAAGGGAACTCCTGGCCCGAGCCGGCGGGGGAGTGGGTGAACTCCAAGCGGTGCTCCTTGGTGGCGCTGCGGGTACGTTCGTCGACTCTCGTCACCTAGAGATACCGCTTACTTTCGAAGACGTCAGAGCTCACGACATGACGCTGGGGTCTGGAGCAGTAATGGTGTTCTCGACAAAGGTCAACCTGCCATCTGTGCTGGCTAGATTCGCCAAGTTTTTTCGTGACGAGTCCTGCGGGCAATGTGTTCCCTGTCGGATCGGGACGGTTCGACAGCACGAAGTGTTGACCCAAATTAGCAGACGGGGACAATCCCCTGACAGGAACGAGTTACTGCACGACATTGCAACAGTTATGACTGATTCGTCCATCTGCGGACTCGGCCAGACGGCGGCGTCGGCTGTCCAGTCAGCAATCCGATTAGGACTTCTCGAGAAGAGCGATACATGACGCTGACCGCGAGTGAACAAATCCCGATTTCTTTGAACGGCAAAAGTGGCACGGTTCAGTCGGGCGCCACCATTCTGGAAGCGGCGCGCGAGATGGGCGTCGAGATCCCCACTTTATGCTGGGCGTCAAACCTGACACCCGCGAATGCTTGTCGCCTATGTGTTGTCGAATTAGAAGGGTCGCGCACTCTTGTGCCGGCCTGCTCGCGGGTGTGTGAACCCGGCTCGGTCATAAACACTGAAAGCGAGCGCGTTGCGCTTAGCCGCAAGATGGTGTTGGAACTCCTCGACAGTACCAATGACTTAAGCGAAAGCCCGGAACTTCAAGCGCTGATCGATCACTACGGGGCTGACGCTTCCAGGTACGACGAACCAAGCACAATGAAAGATGACATCAAAGTCGAGGACGACCTTTTCATCCGCGCCTACGACCGGTGTGTTCTCTGTTACAAGTGCGTGGACGCTTGCGGAGACGAAGCTCAATTCACATTCGCTATTTCTATGGCCGGCCGTGGGTTCGAGACTAGGGTCTCGACCGAATTTGAAACGCCGTTGCCGGAGTCCGCGTGTGTCTATTGCGGCAACTGTGTCGGAGTTTGCCCCACGAATGCCCTTCAATTTAAGGCTGAGTTTGACCTTAGGCAGGGTGACGATTGGGATCCCCAGCGTCAAACCTCCACTAGCACCATTTGTTCATACTGTGGAGTTGGCTGCACCCTGGACATCCACACACAGGACAACGAAATTTTTAAAGTTACTTCCCCCAGCGACCACTCGGTTACTGCCGGTCATCTTTGCATCAAAGGTCGCTTCGGGTGGCAGTACGTGCAGCCCCCAACCCGGCGGCCCTCAAGTCCCGATATGTCTTCCTGAGGTTTTATAAGCCCTAGCTAACGGGCATACTTTCTCCCCTTCAAAAACCTCTGCCATCCCGAAAGTACCTCAGTGACCAAATCGAGCCGATCGTTAACTGCCTGGTCGCTGTTCTTGGGAATCGCGTTACTTCAAGCAGGTGTTGGCTTACAAAGGCCCTTACTAGGGTTACGTGCCGAAGCTGCCGGTTTCGGGGCCCTTACAGCTTCCCTGGTAATGACCGCGTATTACGCGGGCTTTATTCTCGGTACTCGGTACACCGGAAAGCTGCTGTCGGAAGTCGGGCACATCCGTACTTTCGCTGGTCTGGCGTCAACAGCATCAAGCATTGTCCTTTTCCAGGGTTTGTGGGTGAACCCGGTGGCGTGGGGTGTTTGCCGGCTGGTCTTTGGGTTCTGCATTGCCGCCCTTTACGTCGTCGCGGAGTCATGGCTAAACGACGTCGCTACCAATGAAAACCGAGGGCGGCTACTGAGCTCCTACATGGTTATAGCTGTGGGCGCCACAATGGTCGGGCAATACTCGGTGGGCCTTTCAAGTACAGCAGGATTCACACTATTTGCAGTTGCCTCGGTATTGGTCTCGATGTCTTTGGTGCCCATTGCATTGTCAAGTCGGTCGTCGGTCCCCACCTCCATTCCTGAACCGTTGACCTTTCGAGCCCTCTATTCCATCGTCCCGACTGGACTCGTTGTTTGTTGCTTTACTGGCATGACGATCGGATCGCTTGTCGGTATTGGGCCGATCTATGGCGCCTACCAAGGTTGGAGCTCTCTTCAAATAGCTAACTTCGTGGGGGCACCCCTAGTCGGGTCTTTGATATTGCAGATCCCGTTAGGGAGATTGTCAGACCGCGTTCCGCGTCGGGGTGTTATGACTTTCGCCTCAGCGGGAGCCGCTTCGCTCTGTTTTGTTCTTACCTTCCTCAACGGCACCGATGGGCTGTCTCTTGTTTGCCTCGTCTTGATGGGCGGCCTTGCGTATCCCACCTATTCCATGTCGGTTGCCTATACCAATGATTGGGTCAACGCCGAGCAAAGAATCGCGGCATCAGCACTTCTGGTACGAGTTCACGGAATTGGATCGCTAATCGGTCCCTTGGTGACGGGCCTGATTTTGACTCGGTCTGTGAAAGGCTTTTTCTACTTTCCGTTTTGTGTGTTTCTCGTCTTGACGCTCTACCTGCTGTACCGCATCTACGCCCATGACGCCCCAAGTGTCGAAGAGCAGAGCGAATTTCAGCCGTTTCCGCTACGAGCATCGCGAATGGTTGCGTCGATGCTGTATCGACGACGCCCCTAAGTCGTCAACCTCACTTGGAGTAGTACTCAGGACCCAATGGAGACAATGGCGTATTGCCGAGAATCAGGTCTGCGGCTTTCTCCGCCACCATCATCGTAGGGGCATAGATATTTCCGTTGGTAATCAGCGGAATCACAGATGCATCCACGACCCGTAATCCTTCGACTCCGTAGACCTTCATACTTTGCGGATCTACAACGGCGTCGACACCAGATCCCATCTTTGCGGTGCCACAAGGATGAAGAGCGGTCTCGGCATCGCGCTTCACCCAATTGAGAATCTCGTCGTCAGTAGCAATATCAAGACCGGGTGATAGCTCTGCCCCAGCTATTTCTTCAAAGGCCGGTTGACTTAATATTTTCCTTGCAGCGCGAACCGCATCAACCCAATCTTGGCGGTCCAGTTCGTTATCTAGATAGTTGAAGCGAATCGAAGGCTTGTCGAAGGGATCTTGCGAACGGACACTCACCGAGCCGCGAGAACGAGCGTGCATCGGACCAACATGTACCTGGTACCCGTGTTTGGCATCTGCAACGGCTCCGTCATACCTAACCGCCAAGGGAAGAAAATGAAGCATTACGTTCGGATATTCGACACCCTCTCTGGAACGTAGGAACCCGCCAGCTTCGAAGTGGTTCGTCGCAGCCGCACCCCTCCTGAAGAGCCACTGAAATCCGATCCAGGGACGCCTCAAGGGGGAAAGATTTGGCTGTTGGGTAATTGGAAGCTTTGAAGCATATTGAACGTACACCTCTAGATGATCCTGGAGGTTCTCACCCACACCCGGCAAATCAACGAGGATCGGTACGTCTGCATCAGCTAAGACCGACTGTGGGCCTATCCCACTCAGCTGCAGCAACTGTGGCGTATTGATCGCGCCGGCGCAGCAAACAACCGTGCGTGCCTTATAGCGACGATGGCTAAGGCGCCTGCCGAATGGTCGGCGTTCGACTGTTTCAACTCCGACCACTTTCTTGCCCTCTACCAACAGGCGAGTGCTGTGAGCGCGTGTCCGTACCTCCAAGTTGGGTCGATTAACTACCGGAGAGAGATAAGCCCTCGCTGCACTTAGACGACGACCTCTGTAAACGTTCCTATCGAAGGAAGCGAATCCTTCTTGCCGGTAGCCATTGACATCACTAGTTAACGAATACCCAGCCTGGACGGCCGCATCAAAGAAGGCATCAAATAAAGGCCCATCCGCAGGCCCTCGTTCTAGCTTCAGCGGCCCGCCACCGCCTCGCCACTCATCCTCGCCAGCAAGACAGTTTTCCATTCTCTTGAAATAGGGCAGCGTGTGTGCGTAATCCCAGGAGCCCATACCTTCGTCTGCAGCCCAACGTTCCATGTCCAATGGGTTGCCCCGTTGGAAAATCATCCCGTTGATACTCGAGCTGCCACCCAAGACTTTCCCTCTGGCATGGTAAACCTGTCTGCCATTTAGCTCGCGTTCTGGCTCCGTGAGGTACTTCCAATCATAGAAGCGGGACCCAATCGGAAAAGAAAAGCCTGCTGGCATGTGGATGAAGGGATCCCAAATATAGTCCGGCCGCCCTGCCTCTAGAACAAGGACCTTCGTCGATGGGTCAGCACTGAAACGGTTGGCCAGGGCGCAACCCGCAGAGCCGCCACCAATGATTATGAAGTCGTAAATCGTGTCTTCTGATGGTTCAGGTTTTGGATTCACTGGCCGCTCCATCCGTCACCCACTGATTCGCAGCGTATCCTGACAGACGTGTTCGAGCGTCTTTGTCAACCATGATTGGCGCAATTCTTGGCGTTGGTGCAGCAATACTCATAGGTCTCTCTGACCTATTTGGACGACGCGTCACCCTAAGGTCGAGCGCTATTACGTCCTCCAGCACCATGCAAGCCTTTGGCGCCATATCAGTTTTACTTTCCTTAGTCTTTTGGCCTGGAACGTTTAGTGGACGCGATGCTTTGCTTGGAGCGCTCTCGGGTGCAGGCTTCGCCACCGGTTTATGCTGCTACTACCTCGGCTTGACTAGGAACTCATCCGCTGTTGTGGCCCCCGTGGCAGCAGTGTTGTCAGCGCTTATTCCCTTCGGTTGGGCCATAACACGTGGCGTGCAAGTATCCAGCGTCGCCTTACTCGGCGCAGCACTCGCGCTCCTGGGATTAGGGGTGGTAACTACCACCAAAACACCTCAGGTGCCGATTACAACCGGGGTTCAATTAGGCCTCCTCGCCGGACTTGGTTACGGAGTCGGACAGGCAGTTCTACTAGATATAGCAGCCACCGCTGGACCTATCGCTATCGCAAGTCAACGAGTCATCGCCTTTGGCCTGATGATTCCACTTGCCCTCGTGACTAACAATCGAGTGATGGCACCGCCGGGTTCTAAGAGATGGGGTCTACTGGCTGGAATTTGCGTCAGCGCAGCCAGCATTGCTTTTTTTCAGGGCCTGAGATTTGACCCCGTTGCTACAGTCATCGGCATATCTCTGTTTCCAGTGTTCAGCGTCGTCGTCGGGCGGATTCAGTATCAGGACGCCTTAACTAGGAAACAGGCGGTAGGCATCGCCTGCGCCGTAGTTGGAATCATTGGGGTAGTCGCTGGCTGACTATCCGATCTCGTCAGGTTCCTCAGCCTTACGACGGTCGATGTACTCAAGCATGGCTTGATCAGCATCTTCATCCAACGGCGGCGGCTGATAATCGTTGAGCATTTGCTTCCAGGCGGAGTTAGCGCGCTGAGCTGCTGATAATTCGCCTTCTTCTAACCACTGCTCATAACTATTGCTGTCAGCGAGAGTTGAACGGTAGAAGGCCGACTCAAAATTAGCGAGCGTATGGACATTGCCAAGAAAATGAGCGCCATGAGGATTAGTTGCAAATGCCTCCATTGCTTGACCATTCGATGTCATATCAACGCCGTCTGCGTAAACGCCCATCATCCCCAACTGGTCCGCGTCCAACAGCAGCTTCTCATAGCTGAGGGCTAGGCCGCCTTCGACCCACCCCGCAGCATGCAGCACGAAGTGGACTCCAGCCTGCATAGTGGGCAATAACGTTGACAACGACTCGTAAGCGGCCTGCGCATCAGGACCCTTAGCTGCCGTTAACATTCCGCCGGACCGAAACGGAACCCCAACCCTTCGAGCGAGCGCCGCCATCACGTAGATCGCTAAACCGCCTTCCGGTGTCCCAAAAGTCGGCGCTCCAGTCGCCATCGACATTGAAGATGCGAAAGTCCCGAATATAACAGGAGCTCCGGGTCGCACCAGCTGACAAAAGGCCATACCTGTTAAGGCTTCCGCCAGTGCTTGCGCTGCCAGGCCGGCGACGGTCACCGGGGACATTGCACCGGCAAGGATGAACGGTGAGATGATGCAGGCCTGATTGTTTTCCGCATAGACCTTGGCCGCGCCCAGCATTGTCGAGTCCCACCGAAGGGGCGATGAAGCATTTATGAGGCTGGTGAGAACTGTCTGGTCCCCGAGGTCGCCGCCAAAAGCCAGGCGGCAGAGCTCTATAGAGTCAGTGGCCCGTTGGGGCGCAGTAACTGAACCCATTAGCGGTTTGTCGCTGTATTTTAAGTGCGAATAAACCATATCTAGATGCCGCTTGTTGACCGGAACATCGACGGGCTCCACAACCGTTCCGCCACTGTGGTGTAAGTGGGGGAGCTGGTACGTAAGTTTGACAATGTTTTCGAAGTCACTCAACGTTGCGTAACGACGCCCCTCGTCAAGGTCGGTGACGAAGGGCGATCCATAATTCGGAGCGAAGACAGTGCTATCTCCACCGATCTGCACGGAGCGACTTGCATTCCGAGCGTGCTGAGTAAATACCTGTGGAGCGGAGCTTTGTACTAGCTCTCGACAGAGGCCGCGAGGAAATCTCACTAGATCTCCGTCCACTTCAGCACCCGCAGCCCGCCATAATTCAAGCGCATCAGGGAAGTCTTGGAACGCTACCCCGACCTCATTCATTATGGTCTCAGCGTTTTCTTCAATCTGGAGCAAGCCAGCTTCGTCCAGTACCTCGACCGGCTCTAGGCGCCGTTTAAGAAATGGCTTGGATTCTTGTCCTTGCGCTGCACGCGCAGCGCGACGTCCTGACCTACCACCAGACCGACGCGTAGTCACCTTATGACTCCTTCCGTGCCGGTCGTCGTCTCCGCCGCGACCTTGGCGTCGTAGACGCTAGAGGAAACGAAGGTAGTTTGAGCGTCTTTTCGAGATTTGGGTTACGGGCAGATGCATGAGGGAAGCTCATCGCGTCGACGAAGAGCTCTTGGAAACGGGCTTCAATCGCCGTTTCGACCTTCTCGACCGTCGGAACCACCCCTTCGAGGACGTTACGTTCGCTTTTTGACAGCAATAGACGGACTGCTCCACTTCCTGCAGCGTTGCCTACCGCTACAACTTTACCCAAGTCACAATCCGGAATAAGACCGAGCACCATGGCGTATTTCGGGTCGATTTGCGCGCCAAAGGCACCGGCTAACCGGATTTCCTTAGGACCACCTTGGTCTGCCCGTTCAACTAATAAGTCGATTCCTGCTCGTAGTGCGGCTTTTGCTAATTGGATAGCGCGTACGTCCGGTTGCGTGACTGTAATTGGCAAGGCAGTTGAATCGAAATCGGCTTCTCCCGGATATAAAACATACGAGAAAGTGCGACCATCGGCGACGACCCGCTGAGTCAGTTCACGGCTATCTAGGATCACGCCTTCTGCGGTCATCAAGCCACTCAGAAAGAGTTCGGCCACCGCTTCGATGACACCAGAGCCGCAAATACCGGTGACACCTATATCGCTAACGGCATCTTCAAAAGCGGGGTGAGAGGACCAATAATCGCATCCGATAACTTTGATTTCAGGCTCAAGTGAGTCTCTATCGATACGGACGCGCTCTATGGCCCCTGGGACCGCTCTTTGTCCATGTGTGATCTGAGCTCCCTCAAACGCCGGTCCTGTGGGGCTCGAAGCTGCATAAAGCTGTTCGTTATCCCCAAACACAACTTCGGCATTGGTCCCGATGTCTACGAGGAGCTGTTGAGCCGTCGCCTCATACGGAGCCTGAGCGAGGATCGCCGCTGAAGTATCCGCACCTACATGACCGGCTATGCATGGAGGCAGGTAGACAGAGGCGTTCGGAAGCGGTAGCTCGACCTCTTCGGCATCGACCAGAATTGCGCTGTTAGTAGCCAGTTCGAAAGGCATCTGCCCGAGCGGTACCACATCAAAGCCGAGAAACGAATGGTGCATTACCGGATTGCCGACGACTACCACTTCTGTTACATCTTCAAGAGTGTGGCCGGATTCACCGACCAGCTCAGCGACCAGTTTGGAAATACAATCTCTCGCCAGACGAGTTAGCTGATCGCCTCCATCTGCATTCATCATCACATAGCTGACGCGGCTCATGAGATCCTCGCCCAAGCGGATCTGAGGGTTCATAGCACCACTAGTAGCCAGGACTTCACCATGTCTCAGGTCCAAGAGATGGGCGGCGACGGTAGTCGAACCAAGATCAATTGCTACACCGAGTTGCTCCACATGCGTTCCAGACACCACTGAGGAAATCGTGTTGAGGGAATCCGACTGACGGATTTGAATTGTCAACGTCTGCTCGTTTGCTAGAGCGCCTCCCGACAATGATTGGAGATGCTTCGTGGCTCGACTCGAATAAACATCAGCTACAAGGCCCCACTCATCCTTCAGAGCCTTCCCGATGGCTTGTTTTAGCCCAGACATACTGGACAGCGAGCCGTTAGCGGCGATAACTCGAACTACTGATACTGGGTCAAGGGATAGCCCACCGAGGTCAATGTCCTTCCGAATGACGGGCGCATGCACTTGGCTCTCGGGAGGAACATCGATCACCAACGGGCCCAAAATTGTCGCCTGACATCCAAGTCTTGCCCCTTCGATCATGGCCCGGCGGTTTTGATACTCGAGCTCCGTGACTCCGATCTCACTGAGGTTTTCTGCCTCGGAACTGAGGGCCCATTTCGGGAACTCGCCAAAAGACGGCCGAAATTGACATCGGCCGCAAACTCCACGCGCCCCGCAGACGCTATCTAGATCTATCTGAGATGCCTGGGCGACACTCAAAACAGTAGACCCTTCAGGGGCCGCTGTTTCTAACCCTGATGGGGTGAAGACGATACGATGAAGAGACCCCATATCAGACTCACGCCGCTCCACCTGAGCCACCTCGGCGGCGGTTCCTTCGACCACTACGTCCCGAGCCCGCAGCATCAGGGTCACGATGTTCGGCGATCCAAGTGCCGCAATTTGGGTCATTCCCCATTAACACATCCGCCCCCATTACGGCCGACTTAACCTCAGCGTGGAGGGGGTTCATGATGGCGGACGTCATGCCCGCTCCGATTGCCATTGACAGGAAGGTTCCGGTAACAACGTGCCGGTTCGGCAAGCCAAAGCTGACGTTCGACGCTCCACAAGTTGTATTAACACCCAACTCGTCTCGAAGCCTTCGCACGAGGTGAAATACCTGCTTTCCAGCATTACTCATTGCCCCAATAGGCATCACTAGCGGATCGACTACCACGTCTTCTGTTGGGATTCCATATCCGCGCGCGGCCTCAACGATCTTTTTGGCGACATCGAACCTGACATCCGGGTCTTCACTAATGCCCGTCTCATCATTAGAAATCGCGACGACAGCGGCACCACTTCGAGCTACTAGGGGAAGAACACGATCCAAAACTTCTTGTTCTCCAGTCACCGAGTTAATTAATGGCTTACCGTCATAGGCCTCGATACCAGCTTCGAGTGCCTCAACTATCGACGAGTCAATCGAGAGAGGCACATTAGTAACAGACTGAACAAGTCGAATTGCCTCAGCGAGGAGAGCAGGTTCATCGGCGAGAGGAATTCCGGCATTCACATCAAGCATCTGAGCACCAGCTGCCACCTGCGCCAAAGCGTCGGCTTCCACACGCGAGAAGTCTCCCTGCTTCATCTCCTCCGCTAGAAGTTTGCGTCCCGTCGGATTGATCCGCTCACCGATCATCACAAACGGACGGTCAAACCCGATAACCACTTCCTTGGACCCTGAACTAATCACTGTGTCGGCCATAAACCCATTCTCCCTGGAGACTTCTATCTCTTCTCATTGGTGAGTTGACGGCCTTCGGCAGCTGGCGTTCCAGCATTGATGTTGAACCCGCCGTTACTAACGATCTGTTCAAGGGCCTTACCGTCATACTCGGCTTCGATCGCGGCGACAGTCCTTGCGACTTGAGCGCCAAAATCTGCTTCTAGCGTCTGTTCCTGTCTGGTCCATTGCTCAATGTAGGCATCTGTCGCAGTCAACCCGGCTACGCCGGCAGCTCGATCGATCGCATTTTGAAAGCGCTCTGGCAGCATCACGGTCTCTCTGCCTTCACCGTGGACAGCTAGAACCTGCGCCGGAATATCCCGCCAGGAGATAACAACGAGAGCGTCTGCTTTCCTCCTACGTCTCGAGGTCATACCGAAATCGCCACAGACACTGGGCCAACCTCATGCTCTGACCTGTTAACTATCAGGACATCGTTAATCGTGTCCTCGAGTTGTCCAAATCCCGTCTCTATCGTCGTCAGTGGCAGCCCCAAGCGATCAGCTGCCCGCTCAGCGGCCAATCTTCCCTCGGGAGCCCCCAGTTGACTCAAGTAGACCGCGCGCCGATAGTTACCGAAATAAAGCTGAAACAGTTCAGGGTGATCGTCGATGCCCAGACCTTCGAATACGAGACGGTCGAAATGTTTAACCAAATAGTCGGTTAAATAGAACGTGCCGGGCTCTTCATCGTGGAGAGTATCGAATTCCCCGGATCCCAAATAGAACTCGTAACAGTGAGATCCAGGCAACCTACCCACATCGAGGTCAGCGCAAAGGCGATCAATCTCGCCACCAGTTCCACAGTCCGCATAGCCCACGAGCACTCGGTCGAAAACCGGCAGAGCGGCGGTCAACCGGTCCCGAAGTAAGTCACAAATACGTTCGGGTCGATTATGTAAGGACGCCGGTAAGTACTCGACTTTGATATTGCTGAACCCGTTGACTTCCACCAGCGTCTTGATTTCGCGACTCAAAGCGCCGCAAGCCAAAATTAAGACCGACGGCATGCTCACTTGGCTGCGCGTCTCGTCTGAACGAATTCCGTAGCAGTTTCCGCCGCTACGGCGGCATCGCGACAGTAAGCATCAGCTCCAATCGCCTCGCCAAATTCTTGATTCAAAGGCGCTCCGCCGACAAGCACTATGTAATCATCTCGAAGGCCCTGTTCTACCAACGTGTCGATTACAACTTTCATATACGGCATCGTTGTCGTCAACAGGGCCGACATACCGAGAATGTCTGGCTGATGCTCATTAAGTGCGGCTATATATTCATCAACATCAGTATTGATACCTAAGTCAATGACCTCAAACCCGGCCCCCTCGAGCATCATCGCAACCAGATTCTTGCCAATATCGTGGATGTCGCCCTTTACTGTTCCCAGCACAACCTTGCCTACAGGTTCTGCGCCCGTTTCAGCTAGCAAGGGTCGCAAGATCTCCATCCCTGCCTTCATCGCATTAGCGGACAGCAGAACTTCAGGAACGAAGAGAATGCCGTCGCGAAAGTCGATGCCGACAATTCTCATTCCCTCCACCAACGCCTCGCTCAGGACGCGGTCTGCCGTCCAACCGCGAGAGAGCAACAATTCTGTGCCCTCTACGATCTCCTCCGCCATGCCATCGTAGAGATCATCGTGCATTTGGGCCGTCAGATCCTCGTCGTTTAGGGACGAAAGGTCGATTTCTTCAAGACCATCTGACTGATCAGTCACTGCCGCAACTCCTACCTGGTGCTAATGCCTTAGACAGGGCACTTAACCGCCCGCTTCGTCCTCGGAACTCCATTACACACCACATCGCGGAACAGTACCGCATTATGGGTCATCTCGTAGCCAGTACGGCATCCAAAACCGACGATGCACATGTCGCCTGGTCGAGCATCTGGGTCTCGCCGGTCCGACGAGGCGTAAACTCAACCTGGCCCTTGCTTAGGCTTCTACTGCCGATCGTCAAACGATAAGGAATCCCGATCAGCTCCGCATCGGCGAACTTAACCCCTGGCCGAGCATCTCGATCATCCACTAGGACATCAAGCCCGACGGCGCTAAAGGCAGCCAGGACCGATTCAGCCAGGCTCATCGCCTGAGAGTCATCCACGTCTAAGACCGTTATCAACAGATGATATGGAGCCACGTCAAAGGGCCAACACAACCCAGCGTCATCATGATGGTTCTCCGCTATAGCCGCAACAGCGCGGCCAATTCCGATCCCATAACTCCCCATCGTCGGGGTTTGCGCTTTGCCTTGCGCATCAAGCACAGTTATTCCCATTGCCGTGGAGTACTTCCGGCCAAGCTTAAAAATATGACCTGCTTCGATACATCGGATTACTTCTAGCTTTGCACCGCAATCCACGCAGGCCTCTCCTGCTTGGACCTCTCTAATGTCAACCCAAGAGTTAACTTCGATATCGCGTTCGACAGACACCCCCCGCAAATGCCAATCGTCCTCGTTCGCACCGGTGACCATTCCCGTTCTGCCTTCTAGCGATAAATCGCAAAACACCTTTATTCCACTAACTGCAACAGCTCCGAGACTGCCCGGATGTGCCCCTAACGCCTCAAACGCCTCGTCCGAAGTGGCTGGCCTAATTTCGATCGCTCCCGAGTTGTCCAGCAACTTCTGGAGATTCAACTGATGGTCGCCACGCAGCAATGCCAGTGTCACCTCGCCATCCAGCACCATCACCATAGTTTTGATCTGATTTATTGCGTTAGCCCCTCCATCAACACTCTCAAGCTCGGTGATGGTACGCACACCAGGGGTTGGGAAACGTTCGACAGTTTCATCGATGGACGAATCGACCACGGGCTCGAGTTGCGAGGTGCCTCGTTCTACGTTGGCCCTATAGTCACAAGACCCACAAACCAAAACGTCGTCCTCCCCAGCTGGCGAAGCAACCATGAATTCGACGCTAGCTGAGCCCCCCATAGCTCCCGACGAGGCTTGCACGGGCATTGCCTGCAAGGCCAAACGATCGAAGATCTTGACATAGGCTTCGTGATGGGCGTCGAAGGCAACGTCAAGTCCTGCGTCATCGAGATCAAAACTGTAGGAGTCCTTCATAGCGAATTCTCGCACTCGAAGCAGACCACTCTTTGGACGTGGCTCATCTCGAAACTTCATCTGGATTTGATACCAAAGCTGGGGGAGTTCCTTGTACGAATGCAAAGAGGTGGCTAAGTGCGAAAAGACTTCTTCGTGGGTCATCCCAAGCGCCAAATCGGCGCCGCCACGGTCCTGTAATCGAAACATCTCATCACCCATAACATCCCAGCGGCCACTTTGTTTCCATATAGAAGCCGGGTGCATAGCGGGCAGGAGGAACTCTTGCCCTCCGATGGCGTCGATTTCTTCGCGCACTATCTGCGCGACCTTTTCGTGGACACGAAGGCCCAGCGGTAACAGGCTGTAATGCCCAGCGTGTAACTGACGAATGAAGCCGCCACGAACTAGCAGTTTGTGACTAGCTGCTTCAGCGTCAGCGGGAGCATCTCGAAGTGTTGGGATGAAAGCAGCGGACCAGCGCATAGCTCCACGATACGACACCCAAGGCGAATCTCCGCGGCGATTAGAACCGCTTCTCATTTCAGGGCGGTGGTGTATTTGCTGAAAGACAGCTACCATGTAAGTCGGTTGGTCGCACCGGAAACTTAGGTGGTGACCAGCAACACAGCGAGCTATAGAGCGCCAGGGCTGTTTTTAAGTGCTAGCGAGAGCTGAGTTAGCTGTGTGAATAGGGCTTTCTGACGCTGCCTTTGAGCTGCGTGAAGCCGAGAGTCCTTCAACGTTTATTCAGATAAGAAGAGTGAAGTGGCAGTAACCAACTCCACAACGAAATCAGAGAACGACACGTCAGTGGTGCAACGCGACGCATCGTTGCTGGCTTCGCTCACGTGGGATGAGATCCGCGAGAGAGCGAGGCTCGAAGCAGATGGCGCTGCTCCGGCCACAGTCATCGCCGAGCTTGAGTCCGATCCGGTGCGTTGGAGAAACGTCTTAACCGACATGATCGAAGACGCCGAAGATGTACTTCAATCAATCCGGCGGATCAAAGGCCCGCAAAGAAACCAAATTATGACCGATTTCGAAAGCGAGTTTTCGCTTTTGACGGACGCTTTTGAGCGAGCAACAGGCGACGCATACCTGACCGAGGAGGCTGAAGAGGAAACGGCCGTGGTGCCTGACAACGTCGCAATCGAACCGATTGCACTTCAACTGTCGTGGAACTCAGGAAAGGTCGTTGCGTGGGCAGCGGGTTCGTACAACCAATCTGAGTCAGCGGAAGACATACTTGCCCGACTACTCGAAGTCGGAGCACCTGAAGCTCCCTGGGAGGATTACAGAGACATCGTCTTACCAACCGGTGCTTCTGCATCCGCTCTAAGCGCCCCGGTCGGAGACGTTCTGGGCTGGCTTGCTGCCTTGGCTACCCAACCATGGGAGCCACAGGCCAGACTCGAAGTCGAGACGGAAAGCGAAGCTGATTCGACCGGCGTTAAAGAGGTTGAGGGTTTCGTCTTAGGCGCTGAAGACGATCACGGATCAACGCCCAACGCCAACATAACGCAGATCGGAGCTAGCGCTCGCTGGCTCAGCCTTGTGGCTGCTGCAGCTGTTGGGCTTGTCGCCCAAGGTCGCACAGTTCCCAAACTTCAACGCATCCGAAAACGCCGTAATAAGCGCAACAAGAACAATAAGGGCGAATTTATTGTCCAGTGGATGCCCGGCATCATAAGCAAAAGGAGACTCGAAGCATTCGCTACCTCTCTGCCCGGGGCAGTGAGCGCCGCAGATCCGGGACCAGATGCCAGAGCCGTCGTGCAGTCGGCCTTGACCGGAATGGTCAACGCTATTGTGGCCAACGCGGCAAGTCGTCTTGATGTGCCAGCACCTCCGCCCGAGCCACGCACGAAGGCTGAGGTTGCAGAAACTTTCCTAGCCAACTTGAGCGGACGACCCTTCACTGCGGCAGCCGATAATGGATCTGACCTTGCACGGAAACTAGAACTCTGGGCTAGACCTGTTACCGCCGTAGCCAAGTACGCATTGATTGTGCAGCTGGATGAGCCTGACGAAAGCGGCGCATGGCAATTACAGGTCTTATCGCCAGGCCCTGAGAACTCAATGGACCCTGTCGAAGTAGCAATGGTTAGCGGCTCAAATACGCGGCGAACAGAAGTTAAAGGGCAGTACACGCGTCTCGAACGCATGGTCCCCGCACTCAAACGACCCGGCGGACGGCGGCGCGGTGAAGTACTACTCGACCAGGACGAAGCATGGGAACTTATGTCCAGCACCGGACCGGCCCTTGAGTCAGCTGGATTTGACGTCAGAGTGCCGGCACTCTCCAGACGTCGCCAAGTCGCACAATTACGACTAACCGCCGACGACGCGGACAGCGTAGTGGGCGCACAACAGCTCACTGCGGTGAGCTGGAGCGCTGTATTTGGCGAGGTTGAGTTAACTGCATCTGAAATTCAGCATTTAGCTATGCAGAAGAAGCCGCTCGTTCAATCGCGTGGCAGATGGGTAGCCCTAGAGAAGGCCGACCTAGTCGAAGCAGCAGCCGCTCTGGCTGATCGGGCCGAAACTACTGAACTCACTGGCGCTCAGATGCTCCGCCATGCATTAGGGCTAGAAGGCAACAGCATCAGTGGGGGAGTGACACTTGGCGGCAGTGGCTGGGCGAGCGACTTGCTACGCGCAGCAGGAAGCGTGAACTCAGACCCTGACACTCAGCCAGATGGATTTTCTGGAGAATTGCGCAGTTACCAAGCAGAAGCACTCGGATGGCTCCAATTCCTCGACGATGCCGGATTAGGAGGCTGTCTCGCCCTCGACATGGGACTCGGTAAGACCCCCACAATATTGGCCCGACTTGGGGCTGAAGCCAGGGAAAACCCTTCGCTGGTTATCGCACCACCAGCCGTAGTTGGCAACTGGGCAGCCGAGGCCAAACGTTTCACACCACAGCTCAAAGTACTCGTCCATCACGGACCGTCGCGCGTCAGCGGAACTCGCCTGTCCAGTGCTCTACGTTCTGCTGATCTAGTAATCACAACCTACGGAACCGCAGTCCGCGACGTCGAAGATCTAGCGGAACTTCAGTGGGATCGCGTGGTGCTAGACGAAGCCCAAGTAATCAAAAACCACAGAAGCACGACCGCCAAGGAACTAAGGAAACTAACCGCGCGGTGTCGTTTAGCACTCACGGGTACACCGATTGAAAATGGCCTCGGTGACCTCTGGGCAATAATGGATTTCTGCAACCCAGGCCTCGTTGGAGGCCGCACTTCATTCATCAATCAGCTAAATCAAATCGGCGACAGCGACGAGGCAGCCGAATCGGCCCTTCATGCGCTGAACGGAGTCCTAGTCTTCCGCAGGACGAAAGCTGAACCCTTGATCGCTGCTGAGCTACCCGACCGAATTGATGAACTCGCCCAGTGCACCATGACTCCTGAACAAATCGGCCTTTATCAGGCAGTCCTCGACAAGCTCGTGCGAGACACCGCAGAAAGCGAACAGAACACGAGCCAACAAAAGGGTCTCGTGCTTGCAGCAATAACAGCGCTCAAGCAAATCTGCAATCATCCACTCAACTACGACAAGGAAGACACAAACCTCGATCTCGAGGGAAGAAGTGGAAAACTCAGCCGCCTCAATGAAATCGTCGACGCTGTATTCGCGGCCGATGAGCGAATTTTGATTTTCACCCACTTCGCTACCTGGGGTGAACGCCTTGCCGACTACCTGTCTGAACGGACCGGAGTAAACATCGAGTGCTACCACGGCGGCCTGGCACGTGGCACCCGTGACCGGCTAGTCGATACCTTTCAGAGCGGCGAGGGCGCAGGAGCAATGGTTCTTTCATTAAAGGCGGGTGGAACTGGCCTTAACTTGACTGCGGCCAGTCACGTAGTGCTATACGACCGTTGGTGGAACCCCGCGGTAGAGGACCAAGCCCGAGACCGAGTGTGGCGCATAGGGCAAACCAAAACAGTCATTTGCCACCGCTTGGTGTGCCCAGGAACCGTAGATGAACGTGTCGAGGAAGTCGTTCAGGGTAAGCGTCGTATCGCCGACATGGTCTTGCCCAAATCAAGCTCGTTGGGTGACCTCGATGCCGAACAACTCATGTCGGCTCTAGGAATCGACCAAGACGCACTATTGGCGGCAGACCCCGATGACATCCTCGACGACTCTCCAACAGGAGCCGGCAAATGAACAAGAAACGCAAAAACTCAAGAACCCGACGGTTGAGCGAATCAGGAGCGCCTTCAGAGACTGAGAAAGCGGCACGAGAGTTCTGGCACGGACCGACCGTGCTACCGGATGGACCCTTAAAGGTTCAAGTCACCGAAGATGCGGCAGCCGTAATTCGCAGCTTGGGCGAACCTCCATTGAATGGACAAGAGGAACTTGCCAGCCACTACTTTGATGCCATTTACCAAAGAAGCGTGGCCCTTGCTTCCGCTCTAGCCGCCGCGGCGGAACTAGTCGGCGACGAAGAAGACGAACCTGTTCGCTGACTCCATCAAGCGTCCGGCTCAAACCCGACTACCTTGCCACGATTGATACTCACCCAATCTCTCGCTTCCAGGTACGGCTTGAAGGGGTCATAGATAGCTTTGTCATCTGAAGCAGTCTTAGGACGCTGCATCTCATACAAGTTCGGGAACTCAAGCCACGCGGTTACCGCATTCCATAAACGCAGGGCGGCATCACCTGTTGGAGGATCTAGGAGGACAGGACCGAAGAATGCTTGGCCATCCGGGAAAAACAACGTCGGCACGCCAAAGCCACCAGTGTTTACTACCCGGTCGTGCTCCGCTTTAATTTCCTCGTGGGTCGATAAATCATTTATCGACTCTTCGACAATCGCCGGGTCAGCTCCTATCTGCTCCAGGAGATGACGCGCAACATCCGGATTATGTGGTCTATTGCCGTCGACATGCAGCGCTTTTCCTGCCAAGGCATACCACTTGTCCAACAGACTCATATCTAGTCGCCGCAGGATGACGCCGATTCGCATCATCGACCATCCGTAGCTCCACTCTCGCTCCCAAGGGTGCTTTTTTCCTTCTCGGAGATTGATTTCCTCCAAGCTGAAGAACTTCCAGTTCACCTTCAGGTCAAGCTGATCCCGAACGTCTCGCATCCATATCGATGTCTGGTAGGCCCAGGGACACATGACGTCGAAATGAAAGTCGACTTCCTTGGGTGACTCGTACGCGTCCATAGGATTCTGCCTTCCTGACAAGCGGAATCCCTAGAGTATGTGCAGCAGCAACTGAGTGCTCGATTTATGGTGCGAGAGCGAAGTTTTCGGTGGCACTTCGATTAGTCCACGGCTATAACAGGTGACGCAATGAACGGAGATCAACTATGGCTCAAATCACAATCGTGGGCGACGGCCC
>MDTG01310578.1_pt1 | contig 22966 bp, 24 predicted proteins | sample 811421 | NCBI WGS metagenome assembly MDTG01 (sample SAMN05326645, study PRJNA326480) | marine metagenome | isolation source: seawater | place: Pacific Ocean: South East | collected 2011
ACTCAAGCGCTAAAATGATGATACCGGATCTAGGTATTTTAATGCAAACTGACACTTCATATGCTGAAGAATTGTTGGGTTTTAAATTTAAACCTGCGAAAGATTGTATGGCTGAGAACGCTAGATCAGTTGTTAGACTTGGATTAGTTTAAACTTTCACAAAAAGATTTAATTCTATCTAAAGCTTTTTTAAGATTATCCATAGAGGTCGCGTAGGAAATTCTAAAATATCCATCTAACCCAAATGCAGATCCTTGAACTACCGCTACTTCTGCCTTCTCAAGTAATTTTTCAACAAATTCTTTGTCTGTTTTTAATTTATTTTTTTCTCCAAGTAATTTTTTACAATTTGGAAATACATAAAAAGCTCCGCTTGGTTTTAAACAACTCAAGCCGTTAATACCATTTAGTGTTTTAACGACATAATCCCTTCTCTCTTTAAATGAATCCGCTCTAGTTTTGATAAAGTCCTGAGTTCCATTTAAAGCTTCCACGGCTGCTGCTTGGCTAATTGAAGAAGGGTTTGTTGTAGATTGAGATTGAATTTTTGCTACAGCTTTAATTATTTCTTTTGGCCCTGCTCCATATCCTATTCTCCAACCTGTCATAGAATAAGATTTACTGACACCATTCATTGTTAAGGTTCTATCTTTTAAAGAACTTATCTGTGCCGTAGTAAAAAATTTAAAATTATCATAAGTAATATGTTCATAAATATCATCGCTTAAAATAAAAACGTGTTTATTATCCATTAATATTTTTGATAAATCTTCAATTTCTTTTTTGGTGTAACAAGAGCCTGTCGGATTTGATGGTGAATTTATGACTAGCCACTTTGTTTTTTTTCCAATTGCTTTTTTTAATTCTTCTGGAGTAATTTTAAATTCGTTCTCTTCATAACATTTAACTATTTTAGGTGTTCCTCCAGCTAATAAAACCATGTCAGGATAAGATACCCAGTAAGGTGCTGGAATTATAACTTCGTCTCCTGGATTAAGTGTAGCCATAAATACGTTATAGAGAACTTGCTTACCGCCAGTTCCTACAGAAATTTCGTCTAGTTGGTAGGACAAATTGTTTTCTCTCCTAAACTTATCCTGAATAGCTTTTTTTAATTTTGGGGTGCCGTCAACAGCAGTATACTTTGTGTCCCCATTTTTAATAGCCTCTATAGCTGCCTGTTTTATATTATCTGGAGTGTCAAAATCAGGCTCCCCTGCTCCAAGTCCAATCACATCTTTGCCGGCAGCCCTCATTTCTCTAGCTTTTGAGGTAACAGCTATGGTTGGTGATGGCTTAATTCTCTTTAAACTATTGGAAACTATGCTCATTGAAATTTATAATATTTTGTTATTATTAACATAAAATGCAAAATAGTTATCAAGAAAAAATTGGGGATTTAGAAGCAAATAACTCTGTGCCTAGAAAGAAGCTAGAGGGAGGCATAAAATTTAAAATTAAAAGTAGCTTTCAACCTGCTGGTGATCAGCCAGAAGCTATCAAAAGAATCATAAAAAATTTGCAGGGCAAATTAAACGAACAAGTTTTATTGGGGGTAACTGGATCAGGAAAAACCTTCACTATGGCCAAAGTCATAGAGTCCTCTAATAGACCAGCGCTTGTTTTAGCTCCAAACAAAACACTTGCTGCCCAGTTGTATGGTGAGATGAAGAGTTTTTTTCCAGATAATGCTGTGGAATATTTTGTATCTTATTATGATTATTACACGCCTGAAGCTTATGTGCCTCGGTCTGACACTTACATTGAAAAAGAGGCATCTATAAATGAACAAATAGATAGAATGAGACACTCAGCAACTAGATCGTTGCTTGAAAGAGATGATGTTATTATTGTCGCGAGCGTTTCTTGTATTTATGGCCTTGGATCAGTTGAGGCTTATAGCAAAATGACACTTACTTTAAAAAAAAATTATGAATATGAAAGGGATGAAATTATAAAAACTTTTGTAAACTTACAATACAAAAGGAATGATCAAAACTTCTACAGAGGAACTTTTCGTGTACGAGGGGAAAATTTAGAAATATTTCCATCTCATTTGGAAGACAGGGCTTGGAGATTAACTTTATTCGGTAATAAATTAGAAAAGATTGAAGAATTTGATCCGCTAACTGGTGACAGAACAAATTCCTTAGGAATAATAAAACTTTACGCAAATAGCCACTACATTACACCTAAGCCAACAATTGATCAGGCAATTATTGAAATTAAAAAAGAATTAGAAGAAACGCTTGAAAAACATAAAGCCGAAAATAAACTACTCGAAGCTCAAAGACTTAGAGAAAGAACAAAATTTGACCTTGAGATGATTGAGGCTACAGGAACATGCGCAGGTATTGAAAATTACTCAAGATTCTTATCTGGTAGAAAAAAAGGAGAACCACCACCTACTCTTTTTGAATATTTTCCAGATAACACTATTATATTTGTAGATGAAAGTCATGTAACTGTTCCACAGTTAAATGGTATGTACAAAGGAGATCACACAAGAAAAAAAACTTTAGCAGAATATGGTTTTAGACTTCCTTCATGTATGGATAATAGGCCTTTAAAATTTGAAGAATGGGATGCTATGAGAACTCAAACAGTTTTTGTATCGGCTACACCGGGACCGTGGGAATTAAAGCAAACGCAAAATCAATACATCGATCAAGTAATAAGGCCAACTGGTTTGATAGATCCAAATGTTGAAATTAGGCCAGCAAAAACTCAAGTTGATGATTTGTTTCACGAGTCTAATAAGATTGTGGAAAAGGGATATAGAATTTTAGTTACAACACTTACAAAAAAAATGGCAGAAGACTTGACTGAATATTTACATGAGAATGGATTAAAGGTTAGATATATGCATTCTGATATAGATACACTTGAAAGAATTGAAATTATTCGAGATCTAAGAATGGGTGTTTTTGATATTTTAGTAGGTATTAATCTTTTAAGAGAGGGATTAGATATTCCTGAATGTGCGCTAGTTGCAATATTAGATGCTGATAAAGAAGGTTTCTTAAGATCTGAAACTTCTTTAATTCAAACGATAGGTAGAGCGGCTAGAAATATAGATGGAAAGGTAATTTTATATGCTGATAAAATTACTAAAAGCATTGATAAGGCAATAAAAGAGACTGATAGAAGGAGAAAAAGACAACTAGAATATAATAAAAAAAATAATATTAACGCAGAGTCTGTTAAAAAAGAAATTAATGATATTTTAGAGTCTGTTTACGAAAAAGATTACGTAAAAATAAGTGAAGGTTCAAACGTTGGTGGAAACTTAAAGAAGCATCTTAAGGCTCTTAATAAAAAGATGAAGGAAGCTGCTTCCAATCTTGAATTTGAAGAAGCAGCTAAAATTCGAGACGATATAAGAAAATTGGAAACAAACGAGCTGGAAATAAATTTAAATCCAAAAATTTCACAATACAGTTTGAATAAAAAAGTATATCCTAAGGGGCGTTCGAAGATGGGTATGCCGGGTACAAAAGCAAGAAAATCAATAAAAAAATGGAAGCCAAAAAAATAATTATTACTGGTGGTGCAACTAGAATTGGATCTGCTATTGCAAAAAGTTTAGCAGGATATGAAGTTAGTATTACAATTCATTTTCACAAATCAAAAAACTTGGCCCTTAAACTTAAGAGAGAGCTAGAAAATACCGGAAGCAAAGTATATTTGATTAGGGCAAATTTAAGCAAACTTAATGAGGTAAAAAAAATAATATCTTTTGCTAATAAAAAAATGAAAGGTGTAGACTGTTTGATTAATAACGCTTCTGTTTTTGAAAAAGATAATCTAACTGATTTTACTGAAAAAAGCTTTGAAAAGCATATGAATATAAATCTTAAGGCTCCAGCTATATTGATTCAAAATTTCAAAAAATTTTGTAAAAATAAAGAAGGAAATGTTGTAAATATAATAGACCAAAGAATTAAGAAGCTAACACCATATTTTTTTTCTTACACATTAAGTAAAGTTGCGCTAGGAACTTTGACAGAAACAGCAGCTATGAAATTAGCTCCAAACATAAGAGTAAATGGAATTTCTCCTGGCCCTACAATGAAAAATAAAAGACAATCTGAAAGACACTTTAGGGCTCAATGGAAATCAACAATATTAGAAAGGCAAGTAGACACAAGCAATATCTGTAACATGGTAAAGTACTTCATTGAAAATGATAGTGTTACCGGTCAAATAATAAATGTTGATAGCGGGCAAAGTCTTGGATGGAAAACTCCAGATATTATTCGGAGTAAAGAATGAAGCTAATTAAGTTTAAAGAAAAGAAGAAATATAATTATAAAAGAAAAGTTTTTATAAAAGATCTGGTATTAAAAATGTCCATAGGAATTCACTCTTTTGAAAAAAAGAAAAAACAAAGAGTCAGATTTAATATTGAAATTACTTTAAATCAAAACTTAATAAATAATAATGAACTCAGTAATATTGTAAATTATGAATCAGTTATAAAAAATGTGAGTAATATTGTAAAAAGAAAGCATTACCAACTTCTTGAAAATTTAGCTGATGAAATTTTTTTAAAACTATTTAGAGATAAAAAGATTAGCAAGATTAAGATTGGATTAGAAAAATTAGATATAATTAGAAACACATCCTCAGTAGGAATAGAAATAGAGAAAAGTAGATCAAATGAGCATTGAAAAAGGTAAAGAAGTTATCAGGAAGAAAATTATAAATCTCACAAATAACCCTGGGATTTATAAAATGTTAAGTGAAAAAAATGAAATTCTTTATGTGGGTAAAGCTAAAAATATACCAAGTCGTTTAAAAAACTATGTATCTGATAATCATCTCCCAATACGAACTGAAAGGATGTTGTCACTTACAAGAAGACTTGAAACTACAACTACATCTAATGAAAGTGAAGCGCTACTGTTAGAAGCTAATTTAATTAAAAAGCACAAACCCAGATTTAATATATTGTTAAGGGACGATAAATCCTTTCCATATATATTCATTGGAGAAAAAGATCCGTGGCCGCAACTGACGAAATTGAGAGGAAAAAAAAATCGAGATGGTTATTACTTTGGTCCTTTTGCTTCTGTTGGGTCAGCAAATTGGACAATTAAAATTTTGCAAAAAATTTTTTTACTAAGAGTCTGTGATGATACAGTTTTCAGAAATAGAGATAGAGCCTGTATTTTATATCAAATAAAAAGATGTTCTGCGCCATGTGTAGGCAAAATAGATAGAGATAATTATAAAAATTTAGTCCGAGATGCAGTTGACTTTATTTCGGGAAAATCACAAACAATTCAAAAAAATCTATCTGAAGAAATGGAAAAAGCAAGCAATGATCTAGATTATGAAAAAGCTGCAATAATAAGAGATAGAATAAAGGCATTAACACAAATTCAATCTTCTCAGAAAATAAATCAAACAAATTTAAAAGAGGCAGATGTAATTTCCATCTTTAAAGAGTCCGGTAGAACTTGTGTTCAAGTTTTCTTTTTTAGATCTAAACAAAATTGGGGAAACCAAGCCTATTATCCTAAACATGATCCTGACGAGGAAGAAAGCAAAATTTTATCATCTTTTTTAGGACAATTTTACGAAAATAAAAGCGTACCTAGACTAGTGCTTTTGAATGAGAGTTTAGGTGACGAAAAATTATTAGAAAAAACTTTTTCAGAAAGAGAGAAAAAACAGATCATTATTAAGGAGGCCAAAAATAAAGATGAAAAAATTGTATCAAAGATGGCTGAAAAAAATGCAAAGCAAGCTTTAACTCAAAAAATTTTGGAAACTGAAAGTAATTCAAAATTAATAGATAAACTTGCCGACAAATTTGATTTAAAATTCAATGTTAATCTTATCGAAGTTTATGATAATAGCCATATTCAAGGAACCGACTCCGTTGGAGCTTTAATCGCATTTGGCAAAGATGGTTTTATTAAAAAAAGATATAGAAAATTCAATATTAAATCTGAAACTGTCAAAAATGATGATTATGGAATGATGAAAGAAGTTTTAAGAAGAAGGTTTTCAAGAGCTCTTAAGGATGAAAATTCGACAAGAGCATTGCCGGATCTGGTCCTAATCGATGGAGGAAAAGGCCAATATTCAGTAAGTAGAGAAACTTTGAACGACCTTGGATTACACGAGCTTCCTATTGTGGCTATAGCAAAAGGTAAAAATAGAAATGCGGGTGATGAGACTTTTTTTCATGATGAAAAGAAATTTAAATTCAAAAAAAATGATCCCACTTTATTCTTTCTACAAAGATTAAGGGACGAGTCTCATAGATTTGCAATTAGTACGCACAGGGCAAAAAGAAGAAAAAGCTTATCTAAATCACTATTGGATCAAATTTCTGGAATAGGTAGGGGTAGAAAAAGGGCCTTGCTTAATCATTTTGGATCTGCAAAATCAGTGGAGTCAGCTAGTTTTGAGGATTTAAAATCTGTAAAAGGCATAGAAGAAAAAGTAGCAAAAAAAATTCATGAGTTTTTTCATGAAAATTAAATATGAAATTTAAAATTCCAAATTTACTTACTATTGGACGTTTAATAATTGTACCAATTTTTGTTTTATCTTTTTTTGTTCCTGGAATTTTAGGAGACCTAGTACCTTTTTTTCTATTTGTTATCGCAAGTTTTACAGATTACTTAGATGGATTTTTAGCAAGATTATACAAAGAGGAGTCTAAATTAGGAGAACTTTTAGATCCGATAGCGGATAAAATATTAGTCGCATCTGCATTGATACTGCTTGTAATGAATGGGATCATAAAAAATTATGAAGTGATTGCAGCGATAATCATATTAACTAGAGAGATATTAATTTCAGGTCTAAGAGAATTTATGGCAAAAAGAGAGGTAAGTTTGCCAGTTTCTAACTTAGCAAAATTTAAAACATTTATTCAAATGTCCTCTATCGCATTACTTTTAACAGGAGAAACGGGTAATAAAATTATAAATTTTCAAGATTATAATGCGCAAACAATTGGAATAATACTTTTGTGGTCGGCCGCAATTCTTACTCTGTATACCGGGTACGATTATTTGGTCAAGGGTATAGACACGGCAATTAGTGACGACGAAAAATATTAAGCTGCAGCTTTTTTTCTTACTAAATTCTGATAACTATCAGATAGATCTTTTATTAAATCACAAACTTCAAATTTAAAATTATCGATTTGAGACACTGGAGTTATTTCAGCTGCTGTTCCGGTGAGAAAACAGCCAACAAAGTCTGACATTTCATCTGGCTTAATTTTTCTTTCAATAATTTTAATTCGTTTAGATTTTGCAATTTCTATTGCACATCTTCTTGTAATTCCATCTAAAAATGAATCTGGTATTGGCGTGTGCAAATTACCTTGTTTGTCTTTAAAAAAAATGTTCGCTCCAGTTGCTTCAGCAATATTTCCATCATGATCAAGCATTAGAGAGTCTGTATATCCTTTACTTTCAGCTTCATGTTTCGACAATGTACAAATCATATATAATCCAGCTGCTTTTGTATCCCATGGAACAGAATTAGGAGCTGGTCTTCTCCAGGGGGAAATATTTAGTTTTATTCCTTTAAGTTTTAACTTCGGATCAAAATATGATCCCCACTCCCATGTTGCAATAGCTACATGTATTTTGTTTTTCTGCGCAGATATCGCCATCATCTCACTGCCTCTCCAAACTACTGGTCTTACATATCCATTTGTAACTTTTTGAACTGCAATAATTTCTTTAGAAGCATTATTAATTTCTTCCTCACTGTATGGCATATTTATACCCATTCTGTTTGCCGAGTGGAAAAGTCTTTTTGTATGTTCCTCTAATTTAAAAATTTCCCCATCGTAAACCCTTTCTCCTTCAAATACACAGCTAGCATAGTGCAAGCCGTGACTTAGAAGATGAACGTTTGCTTTGTTCCAGTCTACAAGTTCACCGTTGAACCAAATTTTTCCTGATCGTTTATCGTAAGGAATTGTTTCCATTAATTTAAAAATAAATAATTTTTTGCTAACAAAAAAGTATATTTGTTGGTAAAATATGTCAACATATCTGACCATAATATGAAAGATTTACTCTATTTAAAAGATGATCAAATAAAAGATTGCTTGCAATTGCTTCTCCACGCTTACAGAGAAACCTTTTCGGACCCCAAAGAAGCACTTAAGAAAAGGTCGTTAGGCTCAGCGCACTTTAGAACATTGCAATTAATTGAGAGAGACGAGGGAATCAATGTTAGCGAATTATTATTTAAACTAAAGATTACAAAACAGAGTTTAAATAGAGTTTTGAGAGATTTAAAGCGCCTTAAGATGATAAAGCAATCTATAGACAATTTAGACACAAGAAGAAGACTTCTTTATCTTGATGATAATGGTAAAAAAATTTATTCTGAAGTTTTCGAAAGTCAAAAAAAGAGAATTTTTAATGCATTAAAAAATTCTGACCCAAGATCAGTGGTTCAATTTAAAGAAGTTCTCAAAAGGATAATAAATGGAAACAAATAAATTTCATATTTTAGTTGTTGATGATGACAATAAAATCAGAGAATTGGTAAAACAGTTTTTGGTTGAAAAAGGGTATATAGTGTCAACTGCTATAGATGCAAGAGATGCAAAAAATAAAATTGATATTTTTGATTTTAATTTGATTATCTTAGACGTAATGATGCCAGGCCAAAGTGGCTATGAACTTACAGAAGAATTAAAACAATCTAAAAATATTCCTGTATTACTTTTGACAGCTAAAGGAGAGGTTGAAAATAGAATACAGGGTTTAGAGTTAGGAGCCGATGATTATTTAGGTAAACCCTTTGAGCCTCAAGAGCTACTTTTAAGAATAAAAAATATTATAAAAAATAAAAATAATGTTTTAAATGAAATTACACAAATTGGAGATGCGGAATTAAATCTTAATAAAATGACGATTAAACTTAACGGTAAAATAGAAAAGATAAATTCATCTGAAAAAAATGTACTTGTTAAAATGCTATCTTCACCTGGTAAAATTTTCTCTCGGGAAGATATTAGTAAAGTCTCTAAAATCTCTAAGGAAAGATCAATTGATGTAATGATAACAAGGTTGAGAAAAAAAATTGAAATAAATCCAAAAAGTCCAAAATTTTTACAAACTATTAGGGGGTCAGGGTATGTCCTTTGGATTAAATAAATTATTAAAAAAAATCTTACCAAAAAGGTTATTTTACCGAGCGTTAATAATAGTTGCTGCTCCAATAATAATATTGCAAGTAACAATCTCTATAGTCTTTTTTGATAGTATTTGGATCAAAGCAAATAAGGGAATGACAAGATCTCTTGTGAGCGAAATAAAAACTCTTTTTGATGTATATAGATCAGAGGATAGTAAAAATATACAATTTTTAACAAACTCCTATAAAAAAAATTTTGATTTTGTAATTAATATTAAAAAAGATGAGTTACTTCCTTTAACAAAATCAGATAGACGTTTCAGTCCCATGGACAGATCTCTGAGACGAGAAATGAAATCTGTTTTTGGACAGAATTACTGGTTTGATACTGTTACCTACATTGATTTAGTTGATCTTAGGATTAAATCTGAAGACAGAATTATTCAAATTTTTTTTTCAAAAGATAAAATTGCACCATCTTCTGTTAGAATATTTGTTTTGTGGTTAACTCTGCCGTCTTTAATTTTAATTTTTATAGCTTTAATATTTCTTAAAAATCAGACTAGGCCGATTGTCAACTTATCAAAAGCTGCGAAAAGATTTGGTAAAGGAGAAAATGTAGAAAATTTAAGACCTAGTGGAGCTTTAGAAATTAGAGAAGCTACATTTGAATTTGACAGAATGATGAAAAGAATTAATAGACACCTTACTCAAAGATCAGAAATGCTCTCGGGTATCAGCCACGACTTAAGAACTCCCCTGACTCGATTAAAATTACAGTTAGCTTTGTTAGAAAAAAAAGAGATGGCGAATAAAATGGGAGACGATATAGATGAAATGGAGAAAATGTTAAATGATTATCTTCAGTATGCAAAATCTCAAACAGAGGAAAAATCAATTAATTTCAGTTTGAACGCTATGATTTTAAATTTATTAAAAAAATATGATTCAAATAAATATGAATTTCATGCTGAACAAAATTTTGAGTTTAACGGAAGAAATAACTTAGTAAAAAGATGTATTTTAAATATTTTAGAAAATGGATTAACTTATGGATCTAAAATTTTTATAGATATTAAAAAAACAGTAAATAGTTTAATTATAACTGTGGATGACAATGGTCCAGGTATACCAAAAAATGAACGGACTAATGTTTTTAGACCATTTTATAGAGTTGATAAAAGCAGGGGATTAAATAAATCTGGTGTGGGTCTTGGGCTTTCTGTTGCGCAAGATATAGCAAAATCACATGGTGGAAATATTTCTTTATCTGAAAGTAAATACAAGGGTTTGCAAGTTAAGATTTCTTTGCCTATTTAGACCTTTTTTTTTTTAATCTATTTATTTCTTTTTGTTGTTTCTCGATTATTTTTTTGAGAACATCAAACTCCTTTTTTGTTACCAGATCTAGTTTGCCCACAAAATTCTCTTTTTGGAATTTTAATGACGTAGAAAGTTCTTTTTTTAAATCTTGAGTAGTAATAATACCTGCCTCAATAAAACCTGATATCATTTTAAGAATTTTTTGAGAATTATCCATATTTTTATCTTAAATTATAAGCAATTTAATTTCAATTGTGATAAATTTAAAAAAAATGATAATTCATAATTTTGATCCAGTATTAATAGATTTTGGAGTATTTCAAATTCGTTGGTATTCTCTTGCCTATATTTCAGGAATCTTAATTGGTTGGTGGTACGGCAAAATTATTATAAAAAAACAAATTCAGGATACCAATCAAAAAAATTATCTTGGAAATTTTGACGAGCTTGTTAGCTATATTATTTTAGGTGTGATAATTGGCGGTAGGCTTGGTTATGTTTTATTTTACAATCCCTCTTTTTATTTTGAAAATATTTTAGAAATTTTTAAAATATGGAAAGGTGGCATGTCATTTCATGGTGGATTAATTGGTGTAATAATATTTACTTTTTTTTTCTCAAGGATAAAAAATTTAAATTATAAAGTTTATTTCGATACAATTTCATGCGTAGCACCTATCGGGATTTTTTTGGGAAGAATTGCAAATTTTATAAATGGTGAGTTATATGGAAAACCTACTGAAAAAGCTTGGGGTGTAATTTTTCCTAAAATTGACAATATTTCTAGACATCCTTCGCAAATTTATGAGGCAATTTTAGAAGGTGGAATATTGTTTATAATATTAAATTTTCTTATACATAAAAAATTTTATAACCACGGTTCTGTTTCTTTGTTATTTTTAATTTTTTACGGTATTTTTAGAATTATATCTGAACAATTTAGAGAGCCAGATGAACATGTTGGTTATATATTGGGTTATTTAAGTGTTGGCTCTATTTTAAGTATAATAATGGTTCTACTTGGAATATTATTCTTGTCAAAATTGATCTTAAATGAAAAAAATAGATAAAATTTTTTCTAAAAAAAAATCTATCCCATTAGATGTTTATCTAGAAAAAATACTTTATGATAAAAATATTGGATATTATCAAAATCGAAACCCTTTTGGAGTAAAAGGGGATTATATAACCGCTCCTAACATTTCAAATCTTTTTAGTGAAATGGTGGCAATATGGTTAATTAGTTTTTGGAAAAACTTAAAAAAACCTAAAAACCTTACTTTTGTTGAGTTGGGACCTGGCAATGGTGATTTCTGTTTAATGTTAATTAAAACATTAAAAAATTTTCCAGAAGCTTTTAATTCAATCAAAATAATCCTTTATGAAAAAAGTAAGAGACTCAAAGAAATTCAAAAAAAAAGAATTATTTCTAAAAGAGTTTCTTGGATAAATGATATTAAAAGAATAGAAGAAGGCCCAGTTATTTTCTTTGGAAACGAATTTCTCGATGCGCTACCAATAAAACAATTTAAAAAAATAAATGGAAATATTTTTGAAAAATTTGTTACTATTGAGAAAAAAAATATTGCTTTCTTTTTTAAAGAAGCAAAAAAAAAACAAATTAATAAACTTAACAATTTTAATCTAGCTAGTGGCCGTGGCATCATCGAATACCCAGAGCAAGGATTTAATGAATTAGATGTTATTTGTGAAAAGATTAAAAAATTAAGCGGGGGAGCACTTTTTATAGATTATGGATATAACTCTCAATATAACCAAAATACTCTGCAATCAGTTATGAAACATAAATATAACGATATTAATAAAAATATAGGTAAATCGGATATTACTTCTTTGGTAAATTTTGATTTATACAAAAAGTACTTCTCCTCTAAAGGATTGTACGTGGAAAATATAATAAGCCAAAGTAGATTCCTTCAAAAAATGGGTATTATTGAGCGGTTTAAAATTTTAAGTAAAGAGATAAATGAAAAAGAAAAAACGAATTTATATTTAAGAATTAAGAGACTTTTAGACCCTAAATTTATGGGTGAAAATTTCAAAGTAATATTTGCTAAAAATAAAAAATGTAAATTTTCATTAGCTTTTAAATAATGTTTTATTCTAGAAATTTAAAAATAGACAGCAGTATTGAGCATTGTTTTTTTTCAAGAAATAATGGTGTATCTGAAGGTATTTATAAAAGTTTAAACTGCGGAATTGGAAGTAATGATGAAAATTCAAGAGTAAAAAAAAATTTGGAAATAGTAGCTAAAAATTTCAAAGTCCCTACTAACCACTTAATTTTAATGCATCAAACACATAGTAATAAAGTGGCAGTTATTGAAAGTAAAAATAATCTTAAAAGATTAGACTGTGATGCAATGCTCACTAAAAATAGTTCATTAGTTTTAGGTGTTTTAACAGCAGATTGTGCGCCTATTCTAATCTATGAAAAAGAAAATAAAATTATTGGCTGTATACATTCGGGTTGGAAGGGTGCTCTTAACGGAGTAATTGAAAATACTGTTAAAAAATTAAAAGAATTAGGGGGTAATACAAATAAATTGGTTGTAAGTGTAGGCCCATGCATAGATCAAAAAAATTATGAGGTCAAAGAAGACTTTTATTCTAAGTTTGTCAAAAAATCTAAAACATACGACTCATTTTTTTTAAAAAGTGAAAAAAAAACATTTAATTTTGATTTAAGGGGTTTTGTTAACAAAAAACTTAAGGATTGCAACATTTCACAAATTGATAATATATCTATTGATTCTTTTGCCTCGAAGAGTGAATACTTTAGCCATAGAAGGGCCAAAAAGTTGGGCGAGAATGATTACGGAAGATGCATATCAGCGATAAAAAAAATACCTGACAAAAATAATTGAATCCTTCATCTAATGGATGTATAAAGATCTTGTCCTAATGAAAATTTTATCAGGAACCAGCAACCCCTCACTAAGTAAAAGTATCTCGAAGCAATTGAAGCTTAAACTTGTAAATACTAATATTAAAAACTTTGCCGATGGTGAAATTTACGTAGAAATAAATGAGAATATTAGAGGAAATAGTGTTTTTGTGATTCAATCGACTTCTACGCCTGCTAATGATAATTTAATGGAACTTCTACTTTGTATCGATGCATTAAGAAGATCCTCTGCAAAAAATATTACAGCTGTCATTCCTTATTTTGGTTATGCAAGACAAGATAGAAAAGTTGTTCCAAGGACATCGATCTCCGCAAAACTTGTAGCTAACTTAATAACAAATGCTGGTGCCAACAGAATAGTCACAGTTGATTTACATTCAGGGCAGATTCAAGGTTTTTTTGATATGCCAGTAGATAACCTTTTTACAACTCCAATTTTTGCAAGATTTATAAAAAAAAATATAAAAAGTAAAAATTTAATATGTGTTTCGCCCGATGCCGGAGGCATAGAAAGGACAAGAGGTTTGGCAAAAAAAATAAATGTAGACTTAGCAATAATTGATAAGAGAAGACCTCAGGCAGGAAAATCTGAAGTTATGAATATTATTGGTGAGGTAAAAAATAAAGATTGCATTATAGTTGACGATATAATTGATAGCGGCGGAACCATTGTTAATGCCGCCGACGCTTTAATAAAAAATGGTGCTAAAGATGTATATGTTTTCATTACGCACGCTGTGCTTAGTGGTGAAGCTATCAATAAAATAAAAAAATCAAAAATAAAAAAATTAATAATTACAGACAGTATTGATAACTCCAGAAGACTAAAAAAAGTTAATAAAATTCATGTATTATCTATAGCTCAGTTAATGGCAGAAGCTATTAAAAGGATTTCAAATTCAACTTCGGTATCAGATCTATTTAATTAGCCCTTGTTTTATTTCAAAGTTGGGTTAAATTGCTCGTTCAAATGATAAATAACTTAAAAGCCACTAAGAGAGAAACCAAAACTGCAGGGGAAACTAAGGATTTAAGATCAAAAGGTTTTATTCCGGCAATTCTTTATGGCGGCAAAAGTCCTAATATAAAAATAAGTATAGAAGAAAAATCTTTTATTAACTTATTTGATTCGGAAACTTTTTTATCAACTATTATTGATTTAGATATAGAGGGAAAAAAAGAAAAAGTAATTCCAAGAGATGTTTCTTTTAATGTGGTATCTGAAAGACCGGCGCATATTGATTTTATGAGAATTGTTAAGGGATCAAAGATTATTTTGGAGATCCCGGTAATTTTTAAAAATAATCCTGATTCTCCTGGCCTTAAAAAAGGTGGTGTACTTAATATAGTAAGGAGAAAAGTACAATTAAAATGCGAAGCCGAAAATATCCCAGAAAATTTAGAAGTTGACTTAGCGGGTTTAGATATAGGAGCGAGCGTAAAAATATCTTCTGTTAAACTACCAGAAAATGCAAAACCAACTATTACGGATAGAGATTTTGTGGTTGCTACTATAGCTCCACCAACAATTGTTAAAGAACCGGAAAAACCTTCGGAAGAAACTGCTGCAGAAGGTGTAGAGGGAGAAGTTGAGGCTGCAGGCGAAGGTGCTGAAGCCGCTCCAAGTAAAGAAGGTGAAGCTTCTAAAAAAGATGATAAAGGCAAAGAGCAGTCTGGAGATAAAAAACCTGCGTCCGATAAAAAACCTCCTGAAAAGAAAGAAAAAAAATAATTATTATGCTTTTATTAGTAGGTTTAGGGAACCCCGGTCCAAATAATACAAATAACAGACATAATATAGGCTTTAAAATTATTGATGCAATAAACCAACAGTTTAATTTATCAAAACAAAAACCAAAATTTAAAGGATTATTAACAACTGGAAATATCAACAATAAAAAAGTTTACGCGATTAAACCACTTACTTTTATGAATAATTCAGGTACTTGCATCAGAGAACTAATAGAATACTTTAAAATTGATGCTAAAGACGTTTTTGTTTTCCATGATGATATGGATATTGATCTGGGAAAAGTGAAAGCCAAATTTGGCGGTAGTAGCGCAGGTCATAATGGAATTGAGTCAATTGATAAGTCTATAGGAAAAGAATATTCAAGAGTTAGGGTCGGTATTGGACATCCTAAGGATCAAAAAAAAGTTAATAGTCATGTTTTAGATGATTTTAATGATAATGAAGAAGAAAGAATTCAAGATGTGACGGAAAATATTGTTAAACTTTTACCTACTTTGATAGAAAAAAAAATTGACACTTTTTCAAGTAAAGTGAATCAAAATTTGAATGGGATTTAAGTGTGGGATAGTTGGTCTACCAAATGTGGGTAAGTCAACATTGTTTAATGCTTTAACATCATCAAAAAATGCGCAAGCAGCAAATTTTCCTTTTTGTACAATTGATCCAAATATAGGAATAGTTGATATTCCCGACAAAAGACTTGATAAACTTCATCAACTTTCAAATTCAAATAAAAAAATAAATACTAATATTACATTTGTAGATATTGCTGGTCTCGTTAAAGGAGCCTCCAAGGGTGAGGGTTTGGGAAATAAATTTCTTTCACATATTAGAGAAGTTGATGCAATTATTCACCTGGTCAGATGTTTTGACTCGGAGAATATTCAACACGTGAATAAAAAAATTGATCCAGTAAGTGACCTTGAAACTATAAAAACAGAAATATTATTGGCAGATATAAATCAAATAGAAAAAAAACTTCAAAAAAATAATAAAAAAAAGATGGATGAAAAAGAGGTTAAATTGTTAGAAGTTGTATTAGATAAGCTAAACAAAGGTAACGATTTAAAAGATTACGACGACCTAGATAGCCAAAAGACACTTAAGAATGTTGGTATAATATCAAATAAACCCTATATAATTGTAAATAATGTGGATGAAAAAAATTTAAAAGATGGTAACCAATACACCGAAATTCTTAAAGAAAAGTATCCAAATCAAAAACATATAGTGATATGTGCAGATATTGAGGATCAAATAACTGATCTTAAACCTGATGAGAGAGCAGATTACATGCAAAATATAGGGCTAAAAAAAACTGGGTTAGACCAATTAATAAGAACTGGATATGATTTATTAAATTTAAAAACATTTTTTACATCTGGTCCCAAAGAAACTAGAGCTTGGACAATAAAAAAAAATACAAATGCTCAAGTTGCAGCTGGAGTAATACATACTGATTTTGAGAAAAATTTTATAAGAGCTGAAGCAGTCTCTTTCGAAGATTTTGAGAGATTTGGAAGTGCTGAAAAAGCCAAAGAAAACGGAAAATTAAGGGTAGAAGGAAAAGATTATTTAGTTCAAGATGGAGATGTTTTATTTTTCAGGGTCAATCCTTGACCAAAGTCTCTTCATGCTTAAATAAATCAATATTGTAAAAATAATTAAAAAAATAATAACTTTTACTCCCATTTTATGTCTTGCCTCTAAGGTGGGTTCTGCTGACCATGTTAAAAAAGTTGTAACATCTCTTGCCATTTGCGCTTCGGTTGAATTAGTGCCGTCAGCATAAGTCACAATTCCATCTGACAGAGGGTTGGACATTTTAATTTTTTTACCCTCCATATATTTATTATAATAAACTCCCTCGTCTAATTTTATATTTGATGGAGGCTCCTCGTATCCCATCAAGATAGAATATATATAGTCAGCCCCACCTTTTCTAGATTTTACTAAAACAGACATGTCTGGGGGATAAGCTCCACCATTAGCTGCGGTTGCTGCTTGAATATTTGGATAAGGAGAAACAAATCTATCTGATGGTCTTGCTGGTCTAGTGAACATTTCACCCTCCTCATTCGGACCATCCTCAACCTCAAAATTTGCCGCAATTGCTTTTACTTGTTCCAATGAAAATTCTGGACCGCCCTCTTCTCCTAAATTTCTGTAACTTAACAATCTCATCGAATGACAAGAAGCGCAAACCTCGCTGTATACTTGATAGCCCCTCTGAAGTGCGGCTCTATCAAATGTACCGGTTATTCCCTTGAAAGACCAATCTTGTGTTAATAATTTTACTTTCTCAGCAGAATTTGAGTATCCATTAAAAAATATTAAAAATGTATATAAAATGAAAACGAACTTTAAATTCTTTTTAAACATTATAAGTTTTTATTATCTTTTCTCATAAGTTCAGGCTTTGGCATTCCGGTTAAAACTGGTTCAGAAATATTTAATGGTAAAGGATCTGTTTTTTCAATCCTGCTTAGGAATGGCATTATTAATAAGAAATGAACGAAATAATACGCTGTTCCAACTCTTGCGATTAATAAATAAAGACCTTCTGCGGGCATTGCCCCGACATATCCTAGAGCAAATAAATCTATCATTAAAACCCAGAAAAAAATTCTATAAATAGGTCTAAAAACAGCCGACCTTACTTTGCTGCTATCCAGCCATGGAAGTATTAGAAGAATAAATAATGATCCAAACATCAAAATCACACCACCTAATTTATCTGGAACAGATCTAAGAATTGCATAGAAAGGTAGCAAGTACCATTCAGGGACAATATGTGTTGGTGTAACTAATGGGTTGGCTGGAATATAATTATCTGGATGGCCTAAAATATTTGGTGAAAAGAAAATGAAGCCAGAGAAAATAATTATAAATATCAAAAGAGCAAAAAGATCTTTAATTGTAATATAAGGATGAAAAGGTACTGTGTCTTTTGAAGGTTTTTTTATATCTATACCCACTGGATTATTATTTCCTGGTACATGAAGTGCCCAAATATGTAACACTACTAGGCCAAGTATTATAAATGGAAATAAGTAGTGTAGACTAAAAAATCTTGTTAAGGTTGGATTGTCAACTGAGTAACCTCCCCATAACCATGTTACTATACTGTCTCCAACTAAAGGTATTGCACTAAATAAGTTTGTAATTACAGTTGCGCCCCAAAAACTCATTTGACCCCAAGGCAAAACGTAACCCATAAATGCAGTTGCCATCATTAAAATATAAATTAACATACCCAATATCCAAATTATTTCACGTGGTGATTTGTATGAACCGTAAAACAAAGATCTAAATATATGAATATAAACAGCTAAAAAAAACATTGAAGCACCATTTGCATGTATATACCTAATTAGCCATCCATAATTTACATTTCTCATTATGTGTTCAACACTATCGAAAGCTAGATCCGCATGAGCAACGTAGTGCATAGCGAGGACTAATCCCGTTACTATTTGAGTAACTAAACAAAAAGTCAAAATTCCTCCAAACGTCCACCAATAATTTAAGTTTTTTGGAGTTGGATAATTCATTAGATGATCTCCTAAAGTCAGTAATGGAAGCCTATCGTTAAACCATTTACCAAACTTAGATGAAGGTGTGTATGTGTGCTCACTCATAAATTTAACCAATCTTAATAGTGTTGTTGTCAACGAATTCGTATTTTGGAACTTCCATGTTCGTCGGAGCTGGACCTTTTCTTATCCTGCCAGACGTATCGTAATGAGATCCGTGACAAGGGCAAAACCACCCGTTGTATTCTCCTTTGTTTGATAACGGTACACATCCCAAATGAGTACAAATTCCCAACATGACTAACCATTCTTCTTTTTTTACTCTATCTTCGTCCTTTTCTGGATGTTTTAAATCATCTAAATTCACTTTTTTAGCTTCCTCTATTTCCTGGGGCGTTCTTCTTTTAACAAAAACCGGTTTGCCTCTCCATAAAACAGTTATTGTTTTACCGGGTTGTACCTGACTAATATCGACTTCGGTTGAAGCTAGCGCTTTAACAGAACTATCAGGATTCATTTGGTCTATAAAGGGCCATACTGTAGCGCCCAAACCTATTGCGCCTACTGTATAGCTGGCTGTAAAGAGAAAATCTCTTCTGTCTTTTTTTCCTGATTTATCCATAAAATTATATTAACATTAATATTTAAATAAATAGGTATTATTTATAATTCAAAAACGGGTCAGAATGACACATAAAATTGTTTTAAAAATAGGGAATAAACGATTTTATAAACAATAAAATTTATTTTATGAGAGAAAAGTTAGAAATGAGAAAGAAAATTGTCAGTCAATGGTTTGGATTTCTACAATCACAAATTTATGAAGAATTTGAAAAAATTGAGAGAAAAAAGTCTAAGGGAAAAAAAAATTACTTTGCAAAAAAGGTTTCTTGGAACAAATCTGAAAATCCTAACGAGGGTGGTGGTACATATTTTATAATTAAAAATGGAAATGTTTTCGACAGTTTGGGGGTTAATTTTTCTGAGGTATCAGGAAAATTTCAGAAAAAATTTAGATCCCAAATTTTAGGAGCTAAAAAAAATCCAAATTATTGGGCATCTGGTATTTCCGTTGTAGCACATATGAAAAATCCTAAAATACCATCAATGCACTTCAATACTAGATTTATAGTTACATCAAAAAGTTGGTTTGGGGGAGGTATGGATGTAACTCCATCTATTCGAGATGATAATGAAAAAAAAAATTTTCATAAAAAAATAAAGTTCACATGTGATACTTATAATAAGAATTATTATCCAAAATATAAGAAGTGGTGTGATGAATATTTTTACTTACCCCACAGGAAAGAAACACGTGGAATTGGAGGTATTTTTTTTGATTATAAAAAAAATAATTGGGAAAAAGATTTCAGTTTTGTAAGAAGTGTAGGTTTATGTTTTTTAGATTGTGCAAAAAATATAATTGAAAAGAAAATTAAAACTAATTGGTCAAAAAAACAAAAAAATGAACAACTTTATAAAAGAGGGCGATATGTTGAGTTTAATTTATTATACGACAGAGGTACAAAGTTTGGTTTAAATACTGGTGGAAATGCAGATGCAATTTTAATGTCGTTACCTCCTATAGCTAAATGGAAATAAAATGGATAAAGAACCAATAACAGTTTTAGGTCTTGAAAAGCTTCAAAAAGAGTTAGAAGAAATTAAAAATGTTAAACGTCCAAAAATTATTGCTGCTATAGCTGAAGCTCGTGGTCATGGAGATTTAAAAGAAAATGCCGAATATCACGCAGCTAAAGAACAACAAGCACATACTGAAAGTAGAGTTCTTGAAATTAATAGCCTTATAGCAAGAGCAAATGTAATTGACATTACAAAGATAGAAAATACAGGTAAAGTTGTTTTTGGATCAACTGTCACTGTAAAAGATTTAGAAAAGGGCAACAAAAATTCTTTCCAAATTGTTGGTAAAGATGAAGCTGATGTAAGTAAAAATTTAATATATTTTAAATCTCCAATGGGAAAATCTCTTATTGGAAAACAAAACAAAGATCTCGTTAGTGTTATTACTCCATCGGGTGAAAAAAATTATGAGATCATAAAAGTAGAATATATTTAAAATTATAAATTTTTCTTTATTAAATTTTTAATTTCTTCTTCTTTAATTTCAAAGTTATTTTGAATCCACTTTTTTTCAATTTCTTTTAATATGTCACCTACTTTTATACCTTTTTGTACCCCTAATTTTATTAAATGATTTCCTGTTACTGGGAACTTTGGTGTAAAAGTACCGTTAATAACCAGTAAAGTTTCTTTAATTTTAGTTGATATAACTTTCTTATTAATAATATTGTGAATTAAAAATATTTTTTTAATTTTATCTTTGCCATAAAAGAAAATATTTTTTTTAATGTCTTTCGAAAAAAAATTATTATTTGACCTAATTTCTATTAATAATTTTGAGTAGATGTTCAAATTTTTTTTTAATTCATTTGAAACATTATACTTGTGAAAAAAATATTGATGATTATTTGTAAAATCAAGTAACATTGAAGCGAGTATCAATTCACTATCTATTGTCGCGTCTTGAATTTCAGAGAGTTTTTCAAATTTTTTTATTCTATCTAAATATAAAAATTCTGGAAAAATTAGCTTAAAAGTATCACTTAAAAATTTATTTTTGAACAGGTTGTGGAAATTTTTTAAACTAATAATTTTTTCCAATTCACTATAAATTCGCTCTTTTGATAGTTTAATAATTCCATTCAAATTAAAATTTATAGCTTTTCTAATTTGTTCATTAATATCAAAACTATTATACTGTATTGAAAATCGTAAAAACCTTAAAATTCTTAAATAATCTTCTTTAATTCTTATATCTGGGTCACCAATAAATTTCACTTTATTGTTTTTAAGATCTTCAATGCCAAAATGTGGATCAAAAATCTTTCCGTTTTGATCAAGATATATCGCGTTTATTGTAAAATCTCTTCTATTAGAATCTTCTTTCCAATTTTCAGAAAACTTAATATTTGCATGTCTTCCGTCTGTTGCAATATCTTGTCTTAAAGTTGTTATTTCAAATTTCTGATTTTCCATGATTAAAGTTAGAGTTCCATGTTCAATACCTGTTTTTTTTACTTTTACATCTGAGTTTTCAAACTTTTTAATAATTTCATCTGGTTTCAATGTAGTTGCTATATCAATATCATCAATCTCCTCTTTTAACAAAAATTTACGTACACAGCCTCCAACAAACATTGCATCTATTTTGTTTTCAGAGTTTAAAATACGAAAAATTTTTTTAGCATTCGAAGACCTATAAAAAGGAAAAAACGATTTTTTTATTTTTTCAATTAAAAACATATTTCTGGCTGGGGCGCTAGGATTCGAACCTAGGATGGCGGTACCAAAAACCGCTGCCTTACCGCTTGGCTACGCCCCAAAATAGTTTTTGATATACCACAAAAAAAAGGAATTAAATAGTTTTACTAATAACACACCAGTAATTAGGGAATTTTTTTTTAATTTTTTTTAGTCCTAATTCAGCACTTTTTTTAGTTAAAAAAAGCCCAAAACATGCTGAGCCTGACCCTGTGACTCTAGAAAACTGACAATTATTGAAGTGTTTTATTGCGTAAAGAATTTTTTTTACAATGGGGAATTTTTTAATAACTACTTTTTCTAAATCATTATTCTTTAGTTTAAGTTTTTTTAATAAATTTTTTTTAGAGCTTAAATTATAACTGCTATTTTTAGCTATATTTTTAGAGACTTTAAATTTTGAATAAATTTCTTTAGATGAACATTTTAAGAAAGGATATACTAGAAGAAAATAAAACCTGTGTTTATTTTGAATATTTTGTATTGTTGATAAATCTTTTTGATAAACTTGATTTGAATAAAAAAATAACCTGAGATCTGATCCAAGTTTTCTTGAAAAAAGGTTTATATTTTTTCTGGTAAGATGATTTTTTTTAACAAAGTATTTTACTATAGATGCAGCATTACTAGATCCGCCACCAAAACCTGAAAAGACTGGTATTTTTTTAACAATTTCAATCTTATAATAATTATTTGGTTTTATATATCCCTCATTTCTTAAAAGAGAAAGAGATTGTGAAACAGAATTATTGCCTTTTTTGATATTTTTTGCAAAAAATCCTTTGAAGGTAATTTTGTCATTTAAACTGTTAATTTTTTTAATCCTAATCTCGTCTCTGAGATTTACTTTAAAAATAACTGAGCGTATGTTGTGAAGGTTTTCTAATCTTTTTTTATTTCCAACATCTAAGAATAAATTTATTTTAGCAAAAGAGTTTATTGAACGAT
>MDTG01103156.1_pt1 | contig 22965 bp, 27 predicted proteins | sample 811421 | NCBI WGS metagenome assembly MDTG01 (sample SAMN05326645, study PRJNA326480) | marine metagenome | isolation source: seawater | place: Pacific Ocean: South East | collected 2011
CTGCCCCCAATACGGACTAGAAAGTCCATAAAGATGAATTTTGAAATTTTCTATTTTATTAAGTCTTTGACAAGGTTTTAATAGTTCATTAGCTACAAGTTTTCCAACAACCCAGCTGCATGTTCTCTTTTGAGAGATTTTTTTTGGGAGATTGACTGTTGCATCATCCATCGCTCTAAGAAAAGTGCGAATAGTTCCAACTCCATTTTCTCTTTGAGGTAAATCTTCATAAGAATTTAAAGCTGGTAATGGCTTTTTTGCGATTAGATACCATTCATCCGATAACCAGGCAAAACGAGATCCAGTTGACTCAAGAAAAAAATTCTGCATTGATTCAACTTGAGTGATGACTTTTGTTGCGCACTTAGCATCAACGGGAATTAGTCCATCATTGTTCGGGCGAAATCTTGTTAAACCTACTGGTACAACAGCTGCAGAAAGCACAACTGGAAAATCTCCTTGGGCAAAGTCAAATAAATCATTGATTGTTTTTTCTAAAGCTTTCCCATCATTTATTTCAGGGCAAACAACAATTTGAGCATGAATTTGTATTCTCTTTTTTGAGAACCAATCCAACTGCTTTAAAAGATTGGTTGCTTTCGGATTCCTTAGTAATTTCGACCTCAAATTCGGTTCTGTTGCGTGAACTGATACAAAGAGTGGAGTAAGCCTTTGCTGATCAATTCTTAGCCAATCTTGTTCAGAAAGGTTTGTGAGTGTTAAGTAAGAACCGTATAGAAAACTGAGTCTGTAATCATCATCCTTTAGATACAAGCTTTTTCTTTTGCCAGAAGGTTGTTGGTCAATAAAACAGAATGGACATTGGTTATTACATTGTTTTAATCCATCAAATAAAGCTTCAGTAAAGGCAAGTCCTAATTCATCATCATGATCTTTTTCAATTTCAATTTTATGTGTTTGACCTTTTTCATCTAGAATTTTTAGTTGAAGATTTTCGTCAGCAATAAGAAATTTGTAATCAATAAGGTCTCTGGGTTTTATACCATTGATGCTAATTAATTGATCTCCAACTTCAAATCCAATTTCCTCCCCTATAGAACCAGCCTCTATTGATTCAACGACAGCAGGCTTAATTTTATTTTGATTTTTCTCTATTCTGCCCATATATTCTTTTGAAAATATTTTTTTATATTTCGAGGGTTAAAAAATTTCAATTGAACTGAAAAGTCAATTTTTTCAAATATAAGAAAATTTCAACCAAAAAGCACTTAAGACGCTTTTTATTGATCATCTCTTTCACTCATTACTAATATACAGAATCGATATAGCATTGGAATCAATGCTTAGTTGGTCTTTTGAGGAATTTTCTTTTGATTTTGTTATTTGTTTCCTGAAGACATTTTGGTTTCGGTATCGACTTGAATGTAAATTTATAGAAGGGTGAGCTGAAAACCAACTCAGTTTTATTAATTCTGATTTACTCAAACAATCCCCAAAATCCCATAAATAAAGAATCTTCCTATCTTTCCAGGCCGAGGACATTGCAATTTTGGTCCAGTACAATGGTTGTCCTGCCAGTGTTCGTTCAGGCTCCATGGGTACATGTGTTTCCTTTTTCAGCGTTTTTATTTAGCTTCGTAATATTTTTTCTTGGATTTTATTTACTAAAGTTTTCCACCCAGAAATGGTCCTCTGTTGGTTCGCTATTGGTTGGTGTGAGTTGGAGCTGGTTAGGAGGATGTCTCTTTTGGGGTTGGTTAAGGGCCCATCCTGTTTGGCATTTGCCAGTTGAGTCAATAGCTTTTCCAATCGCTTTAAGTCTCATACAGACTCGATGGAAAATTGGAGCAGGGTTTTACTTGGCATCTTTATTAGGAACTGCTTTTACTGATGTAATGATTGTCTTAACAGGAGTCATGAAGTCCTGGCCTGAAGTTGTCGAAGCGCCTTTTTCAGAAGCTTCTAAAATGTTGAACTTGACCGCTGAAAAATTATTTGCGCCACTTTCTTTAATAGCAATTTTTATTGCGGCGCTTTTAATTATTTGGATTGCAAATTGGATGAATCAAAAATCCAAAAGTGACCCCTCATCTTGTGATGCTTGGCTTGTATCAAGTGCAGCTTTGACGACTACTTTATGGGTTGATGGCTTGTTTTTTGCTACCACTTTGATTCAGCCCCAATTAAGTGGGTTAATCTGAAACCAAATACTTTATGGACTTAAATCTTGAATTGAATAAAGATGATCTTTACTCAAGTAATTGGGATGTAGTTGTTGTAGGTGCGGGCGCGGCGGGCTTGATGACCTCTCTAGAATTACCATCAAACTTAAAAATTTTACTCTTAAATCGAAATACTAGTAAGCGTTCTTCAAGTCGATGGGCTCAAGGTGGAATGGCTGCTGTTACTCGAATTGAAGATAGTGAAGACACACATGCAATTGACACAATAAAAGCTGGTGCAGGACTTTGTGATCCTTCAGCGGTTCAGATGTTTGTTGAGAAAGCTCCGAAGTTAGTGGATAGACTTTCGAGACTAGGAATGGAATTTGATAGAACCTCAGGAGAATTATCTACAACTCTTGAGGCCGCACATACTTACAGAAGAGTACTTCATGTAAAAGATAGAACCGGGAAGGCATTGGTTGATGTTCTCAATGAGCAAGTGGACCGCAAAGAAAATGTTCTGCATCGAAGAGGAATCCGAGTTACTCAGATTTGGGTTGAGGAAGCTAAATGTTTCGGCGTACAGGTACTTGATGGAACAGCTTTGCGATGGATAAATGCAAAGGCCGTCGTTTTAGCGACTGGGGGAGGTGGACATTTGTTTGCAAATACAACAAACCCAACTCAAGCATCAGGTGAGGGAATTGCTTTGGCTTGGAATGCGGGAGCTGTAATTGAGGATCTTGAATTTTTTCAGTTTCATCCAACTGCTCTCAAATCCGATGGGGCCCCCTCTTTTTTGATTTCTGAAGCTTTAAGGGGAGAGGGTGCAGTTTTAGTTGATTCATTCGGAGAAAGTCCAGTGAATCATCTTGAGGGGAAAGATCTTGCATCCAGAGATAAGGTCAGCAGGGCTTTATTTAAAGCAATGAAGAGACAAAGAGTTGATCACATAGGTCTTGATATCAAATCTATTGCTTTTAAGGATATTGAGGCACGTTTTCCTTCGATTTTTCAAATGTGTAGGGAGGTTGGCTTAGAACCTTTAAAAGAACTTATCCCCGTAGCTCCTTCTGCCCATTATTGGATGGGAGGCGTCTCTACAAACTTAAATGCACAAACAAATATTAAAGGACTTTTTGCTGTTGGTGAAGCGGCTTGTACAGGACTGCATGGTGCAAATAGATTAGCAAGCAATTCGTTAATGGAATGCTTGGTTTTTGCAAATCAAATGCGTAATATTGAATTAAATTATTTTAAAACTAAAAATATATCAGGAAGCTATTCAATTAATAGAAGTGTAAATCTTCGCTTTTCCAAGCAAAATGGAACTAAGCATCTAAAAAGAGAAATTGAAAAACTAAGAGAATTATGCTGGCGTGAGGCTGGAGTTGATCGGTCGAAAAAAGGAATGTTTTCTGCTCTTTCAAAAGTCAAAAGAGATCATCAAAATCTTTTAAAAGAACCTTTGCTAAATTTGGTGTTTTTTCAGTCAAAAGATTCAATTCATGAATTTGATGAAATAGCCAGAAGAGACTTGAATTTACTTCTCGATTTAAGTAATCGACAATTGTCGAGCTCGTTAATGTTAGAGGCTTGTTTGTTTCGAGAAGAGAGTAGAGGTGGACATTTTAGAGATGACTTCCCGACTTCAGTGCCTTTTTGGCAATGTCATACTCGCCAAGTAAAAGGAAAAGAAATTCATACAAGACCGGTTGGCGATATATTTTCTGGCACTAAAAATCGTTAATATTTTTGTAATTGCTAATTTCTGCTAATTCTTTAAGGCTTTTCACTCCCGACTCGATTGATCCATTAATTTCCCAAGTGGGAAATCCTTTAATACCTTTAGATTCGCAGAGTTCTTTTTTATTGTTAAATCCATCTTGCGCACATTCTATTAAATTTAATTTTTCTGAAGCTTCTTTCCCAAACATTTCTTTTTGATCATGACAATGTGGGCACCAATAGGCGTTATACATTACCGCTCCTTCTTTAGTTAGATGCTCTGCTAATTTTATTTTCTCGGGTGAACTTATTGCTAAAACTGCTGGAGGCATTCCTTGAATATTATTTGATATTTCTTTACTAGATGGATCAACTGAAGATGACCATATTAATCCTGCTAAGAGTATTGTTATTGACATAATAAAACCTCTAAAAAATAATTTTCCGTAATCATCCCAATTACCTCCAAAGATATTTAATAATAGAAGTAAAAGTGATATCAGACAAGAAAGAAGACAGTAGAAGCAAAATGCTTGAATTTTAAATATCATTATAGATATTAAAATTAAGCTAAAAATAAAGTTTGAAATTGATACGAAAAATAATGCCCACCATGACAGTCTTGATATATTATTATTTTGATTTTTTATTATCGGTATTAATGGAAAGATAGCCATTAATAATATAAATAGATAACTGATTAGACCTATTAAAGATAATGGAATGGATAAATCATTTATTTGAAGGAGATTTCCCCAAGGGCTATTTAAAACTTTATCGCAACCACTTATTCCACCTGGACAGTTTAGATTGCCAATCCAACCCCATCTATTTAACGTTATTGATCCCGTATCAATAACTCCAACTGTTGATAATATCGCTATTGCAACTCTTGCCCACTTAGAACCTAGATCTTGTCGGCGTCGACTTTTTAGCCTTGAAGCTCCCATAAAGTTGAATAAAAATACTTAAATTTATTTTTTTTATTCTAATAAAAATTCCATTTAAAGTCAGAATAATTTAAATCAATTTCAATGTTCTTTATATTTAGGATCTTTTGAAAACCCAACATTTTCTTTGACATAAATAGCTTTAATTAATTTCATACTTACCGAATTATGAGCTTAAATTAATTTAATGGCTCTGAGGGCTTTTTGAATCAAGAATGCGGCAGAAAGTCCTGCTCCAACAAAAACTAAGTAAAAAAGAATTCCCATTTGGTTTAAACCACTCAAATAATAATAGAACATTTTGCCGTTTATCTTTGATATTTATTAATTTCAATCTTGTATGTATTGTTCTCCGGTCCTCAAGCATTGTTCAGCTCGTTGCAATTCACGACCTATGTAAATCGCATGATCTAAGCAGCTGATAGGAAATGGGCCACTGCCCTCAGAGATCTGAATGCCTACTTCTTTGGCACTCTTCCCTCTATAAATATTGCTTGGTTGATCTTGTCTTTTTGTCTTACAACCAATTGGTCTTCCTGATTCTGGATCAATAGCGCGTCCTTTGTTATCAATATTGTTTAAATAATGCTCAAGTATTAATTCATTCGTCAGAGTCTCAATCTTTATTAAAAAATAGCCTTTTGGATCAAGTACTATTTGACGCTTCGATAATTTATCGTCTAGAAGCTTTATTGCTTTAGTCAAGTCTTCTTTAAAATCTATATTGGTCATTTTTTAAATTTACAAATTAAAAAAGAAATAAACCATTTTTATATTATGGTTTCATTAAAATTATAAATAATTATTCTAAGTATTTATCCTGATATAAAACTTCTTAAGACTAAGAATACAAATAAATTGATAACTATAAAAGCTACATAAACAATACCTGGATTTTTTAGCCCTGATGGAGCAATTAATTCCACTCCAAAAAGGCTAACAACACTTTGTGTTCCTTTGCTGGAGTAGCTCAGAATCCCCTTAGAGTTTCCTTTGCTTTCTTGATTGGTCTCCAATTCATTTTTATCGCTTGAAACCAAGCTCTCTTTTTCGGGAGAATCATGTGAATTTTTTGCTTTCATCTTGATTAGGTCTCTAATTTCATGAAGTTACTATGTATTTGTTAGTTTTGGTTCTTCAAACTTAAAAGGTACATCATTATTTGTAGCGCTTATTTGGTTCAGCATTAAATTATTAGCTTTAGGTAGCCATTCTCTAATTAATGAGTCCATTTGTTTGTCATACCATCTATGGAGACTTGTATTTGGTTTGGAAATGAAACCTCTTCGTTTTTTGTGATTGCCGCCAGCTCCAGGATCAAAGTATTTGATTTTATGATTTATTGCCCATTCAATTGGGGAATAATAACAAGCTTCAAAGTGTAAGTAATCCATACTTTTATCTGATCCCCAATACCTTCCCCAAAGCATATTTTCATTTTTTACGCACAATGACATTCCAATGGGATCCTCAGCTTCTTCTACTTTTGCTTGAAATAAAACAATATTTTCTCTTAGCTCTTTTGATGAAAGTTCCGTGAAAAATGATTCAGTGAGATATTTACTCCCCCAGATTCCCCATCTGGAGCAATGAAGCTGATAAAAGTAATGCATTCGTTTCAAGTTCTTTAAATTTATTTCAGACCCAATGAGTGCTTCTATCTTTACACCATATTTTTTTATACTTTCTCTTTCTCTTTTTATATTTCTCCGTTGGTTGGAATTAAATTTTTGGAGGAAGTCAGAAAAATTTTTTTCTTCACTCAATTTTAAAACACTTTGTTGGTTTATCCACTTAGCACAATTCTGAGGTTCAGCGACCTTCATCCATTCATTATCTACATATAAAAAATTACAACTTAAAATACCATTTTGTCTTGCAAAAATATCAATTTCAGAAATCAATAATTTTGTGATTTCTATTTTATCAACTCCTTCTGAAAAAAGGAAACGATAGCCTTCAACAGGACTTAATGGACTCATACCTATTAGTTTTGGATAATATTTAAGTCCCATATTTTGAGCAAGTTGAACAAAGGCATTATCAAAAATAAACTCTCCATAACTATGAGATTTAAGGTAAAGAGGTGCACAAGCTATTAAGTCTTTTCCGCTCCAAGCAGATAAGAATAATGGTTGCCAACCATATTTAGGACAAACACTGCCCGAGTTTTCTAAGGCCAGTAACCAATCCCACTTATAAAAAGGTATTGAATTTTCTTTTTGGAAGTTATTCCATATGATCTTTGGGATTTCTTTAATTGACTGATGCCAATTTATTTTTATAGTGGTCATTATTAATATAAAGAATATATTTAAGAAAAATTATTTCTAAAATATCTTATTAGAAGTTCATTGTTACCGAGTTTTTTATTTTCTTTTAGAATCCATTTTCTATCATTTTTGATTATTGTATTTAAATTGTTTAGGTTGGATGAAACCCAGCAGTAATTCCCTCCCAGAAGATGAGGCGTTATAGTAATTTGTAACTCATTTATGAGATCTTCTAAAAGAAAAGCTGAAATGAGGTTTGCACCACCCAGCAATACAATTTTTGAGAGCCCTTTTTGATTTAAATCATTAAGAGAATCGCGCCACTTGAATTTTAAATTTATTCGTTTATGGAATCCTTTAGGAAATTGACACTCATTTTTGTTTGCTTTTGTTTGAAGTAACCATCTCTGAACTGGTTGTTTAAAAAAAAGCCAATTTTTTGGAAAGTCGATTTGATTGCTTGCTATTAAAGAAATTGGTTGTTTACCTTTTCCTTCAAAAACTCTGTTTTTTATTAAGTTTTTATTTTTTATAAGACAAATTGACTGGTGATCTCTCAGCGTTTGCCCTCCCATTAATATTCCATCTGACCAGGCAAGTGATTCTTCTAAAACGAAACGATCACCAGACTTGCCTAATTGAGTTTTTCCTCCTTCTGGAAAAGCGATTCGTCCATCAATACTTGATGCTAAAACTAATCTTACCCAGGTCTTATTCAATTATCTAAGTATACCAACCTGATTCTTAGAATCTTGAGTATCAGTTTTTGATTCAGGAACTTTTGCATAAACTTCAGCAGCGTTATTTGGACTTTCTTGTAATTTGATTTTGTATAAATTCGCCCCAATTGCCTTGATTGGGTTGGTTAATTTATCTGAAATATGTAGTGCAATATTTTCAGCCGTAGGTACACAATCTGAAAAGTAGGGGATGTCTTTATTTAAAAAGGTATGATCAAAAGGCTCTATAACTAAATCATTAATTAAACTATTTAAAGCAGATAAATCACATAACATTCCTGTCCTTGGATTGATTTTTCCTTTGACAGTTATGTCGACAATGTAGTTATGACCATGTCCATTAGGACGTGCGCATTTGCCAAATATTTTTTCGTTTTCTTTTTGAGGTAGATCTTCTCTCGCTAGACGATGTGCAGCTGAGAAGTGTGTTTGAACTGTTAAATAAGCATCCATAGCATTTCCATGATAGTCAGCCCAAAGTTTAGGGCTTTCGTAAAGACGTAGAGATTTTAAGGGCAAATGGAATTTGAGGCGTTCCCAAATAACACGGACTAAACTTTCAGTTGTGGGAAGGCAGCCCTCAGATTTAGAAAGATCAAATTCTGGCCAAGTTTCATTAAGAAATCGAAAGTCAAGCTGACTAGTGATTTCGTTCTTGATGGCCTGTTTGACATCTGAGAGGTTGAGGACCATGCCATATTGGTTAAGATCGCCTTCCATAGTTACGATCAACTCGTAATTGTGTCCATGGCCAGGGGCTATGGAACATGGTCCAAATAAAGCTGAATTATCATCATCAGATAATTCAGGAAGGCGATAAAGGTGGCTTGCGCTGAAACAAGCACGCCTTGTGATTACGCAACTTCTCCCTTCTCCATGAAGGGATTCGGATGTGATATCTTTCATGTTTTTTTCACATCAAAACACATCTTAATAACTTTTAGTTCCTTCTGTCTTTATGGCTGTGCAAACAACTCAGAAAACTCTTAAAGAAAAGTTAGGTGGTCGTAATATTTTCTTGGTAGGGATGATGGGTTCTGGCAAAAGCCAGACTGGACCCGATCTAGCTAAAATGATCAAATATGCTTTTGTTGATACTGATGATGTAATAGAAAAAGCCTCAAGACAATCAATTTCAGAAATTTTTGAGCAAGATGGTGAAAAAGTGTTTAGAGATCTTGAAAAACAAGTTTTAAAAGAAATTAGTCAACATCATTCACTTGTAATAGCTACTGGAGGGGGTTTAGTTACAGTTTCAGAAAACTGGGGAATCCTTCATCAAGGTATTGTGATTTGGTTGGACCTTGATCTAGAACGATCTATTAAACGAATAACAAGTGATAATAAGAAACGACCTCTACTTGTTGAGGATGACTTTTCAAAAACCTTTAGTCAAATTTATCAAAGTAGAAAACCGATGTATTTAGAATCAGATTTGAGGATTGAAGTCGAAGATCAATCTCCAAATGAGGTTGCATCTATAATTGTTGAACGTTTGCCAAGCATCCTTATAAATCCGGAGACTGAAGCCGAACGGCATACCACTGAACAGTAAAACCTGGCTCTATTTCCAAGTCACAAGCTGTATCAAGTAAATGTTGAGCAGCTTCTGCAATCGAAGATTTACATGAAAGATCCAATGGTAATGAATCAAAATTATTTAGCCAACATTGGAGCCATAGCAGAGTTTCATCCCTATCCAAGATTTTTTCACTTTCGCCAGGGACCAAAACAACATAATTGTCCATTTCTCTTATCAATGGGTTTGACATGAGACGGAAATTTTTATTTTTCTGTATTTGTAGTTTAATTACTCTTGCATGTTCTAATCAACCTGCTTTCGCTGAAAATATTCTTGAACTTAATATCATTCAACCTTCATCTCTTTCGGAACGTAAATCAACCTGGCCTGATTGGCGCTTCCCTTCCGAATTAAAGCGTCCAAGCTTTAAAGATGATTTGATTTATCCTGATTGGTTCGAGGGTGTATGGGACGTTGATAGCAAGTCAGAGGATGTTGAAGGTGAGGAGGCTATCCTTCACTCAGCAAGATTTATAAAAAACTCTTCTGGTAAATTAATTGCAGATCGAGAATTTAATACTGAATCTTTTGCTATGAATTCAAATAATAGTGAATTTTTATCAGTTAAGAATGATCCAAACTCTCCTAATCGTCAGTTTGCTAAATTAACGAAAGATAGGTTTTTAGAGACAAAAATTATAGGAAGACTTCAAGAAACGATAAATAATAATATTTTCATAACTGATGAATTGATATTACAAATATTGCATACACCAGATTTTAGTAGAGTTAGCCAGGTTGAGACCCTAACAGAGTTTAAAAAATGTGGATCTGATGGGATTACTTCAACTAAATCAGAAAATTTTAATATCTGTGGAGAACAATTTCAAGCTATTTATAAGGCACCTGGTCAAAATATAATTTCCCTGCCAATAAAAACACAGAAGTTGAACTTATTACTAAGTAAGGTTAAACATCGCTAATTTTTATTAAGTCATCTTCAATAGAGTCTCTCCATTTAAAAAGATTTTCGAGACTTGGATCGTTAATATATAGGGAACAACCTTTCCCTTTTAGATGTTCTCCAGATGAATTGGGAAATTTGAGTAATGATAGTTGTGAGGCTACTGAAATATCAGCAATAGAGAGTTCTTTTCCGACAATAAATTTATCTTTCTCAATTAAATTTGTAAGATATTCTAGATTCCTTTTAAGACATTCTTTTTCCTTTTGGTTTACTAATCCTGAAATCTGACTAGCAATGTTAAAAGGAATCTTTGAATAAAGCATTTGCATAGAATCTCCGATTTCGTTCTCTAATAAAGATGAAATTAATTTTGGTTTTTTTGTGATTTCCTCAAGGAAGACAATTTTAATAGATTTTGCCAAGGTGGTATCGGCCCAATTTTCAATTATTTGAGATTGAGATCCTTCCTTTTGGTTATCTGGAATTAATTTTTTCTCTGTTTGAATTTTCTCTAAGTGTCGTATTATTGAACTTGAATCATGGATGGTTTGTTCATTATCGAAAAGTACAGGTAATTTTCTTTGACCTGTTTTTTGAAAGATATCTATTTGCCCAATAGCAGGTGTGATTTCTACGGTTCGATATTCAAGATTTTTTGCAGCTAATGCCATTCTTACTTTCAAACAAAAAGGTGAGTGCCTAAATTGATGAAGTTCCAACATTTGATGCTCTTTCTAATGATTGGAAGAGTAGCTATTAATTCCGTCTTTTGGGTGTAAAAATGGGTGAATTTTTTTCAAATGTTTCTAGATATCCCAAATATCTCATCACTATAGTTTTGGGAGTGTTTACGTCCGCAGTATCACCTTTAATTAAAAGGGGTGGTAATCCAATTACTGCTATTGCTCTTGTTGGAGCATTATTCAGTGGACTTATTACAATGATCTTTTTATTAAAGGCGATGGCCTTCCCTGCACCAATCACTTAGTTATGGCTAATTCAAGAAGGGTTGAAAAATTAGCATCTTTACTTAAACGAGAAGTTAGTCAACTGTTAGTAAATGGAATTAGAGATGAACGAATTCATCAAGCGATGATTACTATTACTAACGTTGAAGTATCAGGCGATCTACAACATGCGAAGATTTTTGTAAGTCTGTTTGGTGAAGATCAAAAAAAAGCTGAAGTATTAGCTTGTTTAGAAGAAGCGAATGGATTTATTCGCAGTGAACTGACTCGAAGACTTCAGATGCGACGTTCTCCTGATCTTGTCTTTAAGATTGATAAAAGTATGTCAAAAGGTTCCTCTGTTTTAGACCTTTTAACTTCATTACAAGATGAGCGTAAAAATAAAGATACAAGTATTCCAGACTTATAAATTGATCAAATTTTTTGATGAATAAATCTGATCTTAGAAGACAAGTCGCGGAATTATTTATAGTTAGAGCGAGTGGATTTAATCTTGATTCTCAACGTTTGTATCCAAACTTAGAGTTGGCTAACACTAACTTAAAGAGACTTTTAGAAGAGGGTGTCGGAGGAGTTATTCTTTTAGGAGGAACTGTAAAAGAATTAGAAATTCGTTGTAAGGTTTTAAAGGAATGGGCAGCATGTAAACCTCTTCTTTTATGTGCAGATATTGAGGAAGGTTTAGGACAAAGATTTTATGGAGGAACGAACTTTGTTCCTCCCATGGGTATAGCTCAAATTTATAAAAAAGATCATAATTTAGGAATCTCAATAGCAGAGAAAATTGGATATTACACAGGAAAAGAAGCAAAAGATATTGGTTTGAATTGGCTGTTAGCACCGGTTTGCGATATTAATAATAATTCAAAAAATCCGGTTATTAATCTTAGAGCTTGGGGACAAGATCCTGAGACAGTTACAACTTTAACTTCTGCTTTTCAAAGGGGCGTTAGGAGGGCAAATATTTTGACTTGTGCTAAACATTTTCCTGGGCATGGAAATTCAGAAGTCGACTCCCATTTGGATTTACCAGAAATAAAGAGCGACCTATCTCAACTTGAGAAATTTGAGCTAATTCCTTTTAAATCTTTAATTAATCAAGGAGTGAATAGTGTCATGATTGGACATTTATCTTTTCCATATATTGATCCTCTTTATCCCGCTACACTATCCAAAAATTTAGTTAATGATATATTGCGAACTAAACTTGAATTTGATGGTTTAGTTGTAACTGATGCACTGGTCATGAAGGCTATATCTAATAAATATAGTTCTGGTATCGCATCAGTAATGGCATTTGATGCTGGTGTAGATTTATTACTTATGCCGCAAGATATAGATGAGGCAATTGATTCTCTTACTGAAGCATTTTATTCGGGTAGACTTTCCATAAATAGTTTAAAAAGATCGAGGGAAAGAAGAAGAAAACAAATCGATTTAGCAAATATTAATAGTAAGTTTCAAAAAAGAGAATCAAAAAGTAAATTTTTATTAGAAGTATCTGATTTTAGTAAATTTATTATTAGAAAATCAATTTTCTCAAGGAATAGTACTATTAATAAAGTTTATAAAAATGACATTAATCTGATCAAAATTGATGATTTTGATCAGATTAATAATAAATTGATTCCTGCATTAGCTTTACCAAAAAATATAGGTTTTAAGACTTTAATCATTCATCCACTTGGCATAAGCCCTTGGCAAAGAAAGAATAAAATATTTTTCGATCAGGAACAAATAGGTAGTGGTAGGATTCTTGTTCAGCTATTTGTGAGAGGAAAGCCATTTATTGGTGCGGATTATTCTGTTCATCAATGGGTTGAGGCTATAAAAAAAATAGAAATTGAGGAAAGATTGTTAGGAGTTATTGTATATGGTTGTCCATATTTATTTGATAGAATTAACAAACATATTCATTACTCAATTCCACTAGCTTACAGTCCTTCTCAGGTAGAGGAGGCGCAAAATCAAATTCTTTGTCGTATTTTTAATTCTAAAATATTTCATGAAAAGATAGATAAGAAGTCGATCCAAGAATTTACTGATTGAAAATTGTTTATTGTTTAAGTTTTTATTCAGAACAGACTTATTGTAGTTGAATTACTCTATACCTATTCTTAAGACTTGATAGTAACAATGTATCCAGAAATGCTTTTAATAGATAAGAAAATAATTATTACCAGAGCGATCGAACAGGCTTCAATTGCTCGTGAGATATTTAGAAATAATGGGGCAGAGGTTTTTGATCTTCCAGCTTTAATAATAGGTCCTCCAGATAATTGGACTCCCTTAGATGATGCTTTAAAGAAGATTTATAAATTTGATTGGATAATCTTTTCTAGTGCTAATGGAGTTAGAAATGTAGCAGAAAGAATGAAACAAATTGATTTATCTCTTTCAAAAATATCCAAGATGGTTAAAGTCGCTGCTGTAGGAAAAAAAACGGCTGCTTTATTATCCGATATGGATGTAAAAATTAGTTTCGTACCTCCAAGTTTTGTCGCGGATAGTTTGGTTGAATATTTTCCTCAAAATCAAAAAGGTTTAAAACTATTTATTCCTAGGGTACAAACTGGTGGTAGATCAATTTTGTATGACTCCTTTAAGTTAAAAGGAGCAGAAGTTACAGAAGTGCCAGCTTATGAATCCTCATGTCCTCAAGTGATACCTCAACGGACACTAGATGCTTTAAAAAAGAGAGAAATAGATATAATTGCCTTCACTAGTGGAAAAACAGTAATAAATACTGTCAAGTTATTTAAAAAATATTTTGGTGAAAATTGGTTAAAATTAATCGAAAAAATTAAAATAGTATCGATTGGTCCTCAAACAAGTATTAGTTGCGAAAATCTTATAAGAAAGCCTAACAAAGAAGCTAATCCTCATGATTTAGATGGATTATTAAAAGCTTGTTTAGATCTTGATTTTTATTAAATTTATACTGATTTTTCTACAAGCTCTTTAAAACCATCAAGATTTTTTTGTAATTCTTTTGTGACCATTCCACCAATCATATTTGCTTTCATTAGGTTTGCTAAAACTTTAGGTAATTCATAGGAGATTTTTAATTCAACAAATGTTTTGGAGAATTCTTCACTGCGGAAATGTGCTGATCCCTTAGTGGGCAAACCCCCCACTGATTTCCATTCCAGTCTTTGGGCTTCTACCCTTTCTGTTATTTGAGCTTTCCATTTGAAACGAAAACCATTGGCTGCAAGTGTCCATTCAGTCAAATCAGGAAGAGTAGATGTCTTTTCATCGACTGTCTTAACCGACTCAATCCATGTCATCCACAGAGGCATTGAATCTAAATCACTCCAAAATTTCCAGACAAGTTCAACTGGAGCATGTATTTCACTTATCACTGTGTGATCAAGCCACTTTCCCATTTATCAAGCAACCGAAGAATTTTTAGCGAGTGAAACAGACTTTGAAAGCATTGCTGAGGCAGCAAGATGCCCGCTCATTGTTGCTCCTTCCATAGAATCAATGTAGTCCTGTTTTGTATAACTGCCTGCTAAGAAGAAATTACTGAAAGATGTTTTTTGATCTGGTCTATATGGTTCCATTCCAGGTGCCTCCCTATATAGAGAATGGGAAACTTTAACGACATTGCTCCATAAGAGCTTCAAACGTCTTGATGAGGGGAAAAGATTTCTTACTTGTAAATCAGTATGTTTAATTATTTCGTCCGAAGATTTTGTAATCCAAGGGTCTCCAGGGGTTAAAACGCATTGAAGTAGTGAGCCCTGACCATCTTTTTTGTAGTCTGCAGGACTTGATAAGGCCAGATCAGCGAAACAACTGAAATCAGCGTCAGCTGTATATAACAAGTTATCTAGACCAGAGGGATTATTTAAATCTTTTTGGGCTTTTTTGTTGTTGATTTCGGTCACCCAACCGTCGTATCTAAGTTGTACCGTAGCAACTGGAACAGCATCAAGTTTGAAAATTGAATCAAACTCTTCAAAACGTCGCCAAGATCTAGGAATTATTCTTTTAATTCCAGATACGTCACAAGCTGCTAAGTATTTATCTGCTTGTATTGTTTGTTCACCTTCTGGCGTTTGCAAGGTTAAACCTGTCACAGATGGTTGGTCAGAATCTACAGAGTGAATTTCTTTTACTATATTTTTTAAGTGAAGCCTCCCGCCTCTATTTTTTATGTAATCAAGTATTGGTTTTGTTAGCCATTTGTGAGGTGAACCCTTCAATAGGTTTAGTTTTGATGCTTCTGTTTTGGACGCGAACATCATAAAAATAGTAAGCATACACCTTGCAGAAATCGCTTCACAATCAATAAATCCCAGTGCATAGGCAATAGGATTCCACATTTTTTTTATGCTATTGAGGCTACCTCCATGGTTGAGGAACCATTCTTGAAAACTTATAGTGTCAAGTGAACGAATTATCTTCATGGCGCCCTCGTAATCCACAAGCCCTCTAACTATTGGGCTAGTCCCAAGAGCAAGAGCATTTCTTAGTTTGTCAATCCAACTTAATTGAGGTGTTGTGAAGAAGGCTTTCAACCCGTTAAATGGAGCTCCTGCGAAAAAACGGAAATCAAGTGATTTAATTTCCCCTCCTTCGTTTACAAAAAGATGAGTGTGATCTTTGGGTAGAAGATTCTCAATTGCGCCAACTTTTCTCATCAAAGCAAAAAGATTTGCATAATTGAAAAAGAAAACGTGTAAACCCATTTCTATATGATTGCCTTCGGCATCTTCCCAGCTGCCAACTTTGCCACCCATGAATGGTTTTGCCTCGTATATATCTACCTCATGTCCTTCATCAACTAGGTCGACTGCAGCAGTTAAACCTGCTAATCCTGCTCCTATTATTGCGATTTTCACTCGTTTAATTTAATGATTACACTAACTCTATGAACAAAAACTCTTTTTTGGCACTTTTAAAATCGAAAATAATTAATAGAGTGTTATTAATGCAAAGAAAAAACAATGATTGATTCAAATGCACCACCTGAAACTCATAAAGCTCAAGATGGAAAAGGAGTTCTGATAACTACTCCTGCGCTTGATCAGTTGGCTAGGCTTTGCAAAGAGCAAGGATCCGGGAAATTGTTGAGAGTAGGAGTTCGGTCTGGAGGATGCAGTGGGATGAGCTACACAATGGACTTTGTATCTGCTGATGATATTCAAAAAGATGATGAGATCTATGAATATTCAGTTGGAAGCAGTTCTTTTAAAGTCATTTGCGATCCAAAGAGTCTTCTCTACATATATGGTATGCAGTTGGATTTCAGTACAGATTTAATTGGTGGAGGCTTTAACTTCACTAATCCCAATGCAACACAAACTTGTGGCTGTGGAAGTTCTTTTGCAGTTTGAGCTTGATAAAGCAATTTTTTAAAAAACAATGAATTTGGATCAATCAGAGGAAAATCTTTTTGAAGATGCCCTGAAGCGCTATAAAGCTGGATCGTCTCTGGAGGAATTGATTGAAGATTTTCAAAAGATCACTTCTTCTACACCTAATAACGCTGCTGCTTGGACATGCTTATCTTGGTTGCAGTTGTTATGTGATAAACCACAGGAAGCCCTGCGATCAGCAAGATATGCAGTTAAATTAAACGGTCAAGATCCACAATCTAGGATAAATTTAAGTCTTGCATTATTAGAAACTAATTCAAAAGGAGTTAGAGAACATATTGATTATGTTAAGAGAGCTATGTTGGTTCTACCTGAAATACAAAAGGAATTAGAAGACTCTATTGAGGATGGTCTTTTACGTAAACCAAATTGGAAGACACTACTTAAAATAAAAAATTGGCTTGATCTTTAATGTAGAAGAAGACTTAATTAAATTTTTAAGTAAATATTCCTTTAAAAGCGTCACTGACTGTAGGAAAAATAAATTTAAATTTAAGCTTTTTAATTTTTTCTGATTGAACATTTTGTCCTTCTAAAACCACACGAGCACCATCACCTAAAATTAATTTGAGTATTGGACCAGGAACTGCTAAAAGACTTGGCCTGCCAAGCACTTTGCCAAGCAAATATGCAAACTCACTCATCCTAACTGGATTGGGTGCAACTCCATTGAGAACCCCTGAAAAAGATGAATTTTTCAAACTTTCACTAATAAGATTGCATAAATCTGTTCTGTGAATCCAACTCATCCATTGTTTGCCATCTCCAATTGGACCACCAAGACCTGCCCTAAAGATGGGTAGCATTTTCCCCAGCGCACCTCCATCTTTTGCAAGTACAATTCCGATTCTTATGATTAAAAGTCGAGTTGCTCTGGGTTTGTTTTTTGCAATAGTTTCCCACTCTTTGCACAAATTAGCTAAGTAATCATTTCCTGGGACGTTGTCTTCAGTGAATTCAGTTTCAGAATGTGAACCATAAAAGCCTATTGCCGATGCATTAATGAGGACTTTTGGGTGTTTTTTTAAATTGCGAAGATTTTGAACTAAATTTTTTGTTGTCTCTAGGCGACTATTTGTAATTTCTTTGCAATGATCTTTAGTCCATCTTTTTTCAGCAATGGGCTCTCCAGCAAGGTTTATAACACCCTCGCAGCTTTGAAGACAGCTTTGAATTTCTTCGTTCTTCCAAGAAGAAGACTTAGCGGTATCCATTTGAATGACCTTAATGCTTGGGGTCTTAGCTATTATTTTTAACTTATCTTTGGACTGTCTAGATATGACTGTAAGGTTATGACCTTCCTTGATAAGTAAAGGAATTAATTCTCTCCCGATGAATCCAGTACATCCAGTAAGTAATAATTTCATGATTTCTTCGATTTTATTTGCTTAGCTTAAAGGGATTTTGATTAACTTATGGTGTTTATCAAACAAGAGTATCGGGGTTATGAAATTTTTAATTACTTGATGAAAATTTTTTTCTATTTTATGTTAACTTTCATTGCTAAACTAAATCTTTAAATTAAGTCATCTACCGTTTTTATTAGTTATCAAACATGTCTGAACAAACTGCAAATCGAGAAGGAGTAAAACCATCTCAAAAAGTAATTAAAAAATTAAGAAAAGGAGATCTAGTGAAAGTTGAGCGTAACAAATATCTAAATAGTTTAGAGTCTAAGGCAAGTGATGAGAATCTTCCTGAATATATTTTTCAAGGTCCTGGAGAAATTTTATTAATTAAAGATGATTATTGTCAAATCAGGTGGAGAAGGCCTGTCCCTGATGTTTGGATAAGTTCTGATCATTTAATTTTATATAAATAAGGTATATATTCATATAATTTATAAGATAAGCCATTCTTTTTTATTGGTTTGTAAAAATTTTCTCTTCTTCTTTGCTTCTGCAATCATTTCTTTACCATCGTGCAGATAATTATCTACATATCCCATTGTATATCGTTCTAATTCATTAAGACCATCTTCAACTTGTGATAAGCAATAATAAAGATCTAAGCTGAAAACCTTAATATTAGCTGGACAAGCTACAGAAGTATAAATTGTCTTGACCTTTTTGATCTTGTTTTTGCTTTTTTCTAGATAAAGGCAGAAAGAGTCCATTAATGTTTGATCATAAGGGTCCGCTGATAGGTCTCTAATTTTTGAAGATAAAGGATTAATTATTTGGCCCAGTAGTTTATCAATAGGAAGGTATATATTTTTAAACCAAGTTTTTATATCTTTAGATTTAGCATAATTAGTTGTATCTTTTTTATATTCATTTTGTTTATATTCTTTGGAAATATTAACTTTATTGGAATTGAAATCTCTATGTTTTTTCTTTAATATTTCCCATGCTGCATTTATCTCAAGCATTACTTTTGCATCACCTCCTTTATCGGGATGATGAATTTTCACTAGCTCTCTATATGCTTTTTTAATATCTTCTAGTGTTGCATCTTGATAAATTTTTAATGTTTTATATGGGTCTTTGATCATTGTTATTATTTATTTGATTTTCTTTAGAGATACTCATTACCTTTCACTGGATTCGCTGGAATGGAAGTGAACATTGTTGTTGAAAGATATCTTTCACCAAAGCTAGGCAAAATAACTACTAAGCGCTTGTTGTCGAATTCAGATTTACTGCCAATTCTTAGAGCGGCTGCGACTGCTGCACCACTACTCACTCCGCTAAGCAAGCCTTCCTCTTTAGCAAGCCTTCTTCCGATTTCCATTGCTTCATGATCATTGATTTTTAGTACTTCATCAATTTGATTTATATCTAATACACCAGGAATAAAACCTGCACCAATCCCTTGAATAGCATGGGTTCCAGGACTTCCTCCGGAAAGAACCGAACTAGATGATGGTTCAACAGCAAAAATTTTAATTTTTGGATTTTTTCGTCTTAAGAATCTTGCACAGCCTGTGATCGTTCCACCAGTTCCTACACCAGCAATTAATCCATCCAATTCACCTTCGCAATCTTCCCAGATTTCTTCAGCGGTGGTTTTTTCGTGAATCTCAGGATTGGATAAGTTGTCGAATTGCTGAAGCAAATATGCATTTGGTGTAGAAGCTACCAATTCTTTGGCGAGTTGAATAGATCCTTGGATTCCCTCTTCTCCAGGAGTTAATTGAAGTTCTGCTCCAAAAGCTCTTAGCATTGAGCGTCTCTCCGTACTCATCGTGTCGGGCATGGTAAGTATGAGTCGGTATCCTTTGGCTGCAGCAACCATTGCCAATGCAATTCCCGTATTACCACTAGTTGGTTCAATGAGAACGGTTTTTCCAGGCTTAATAGTTCCCTCTTTTTCAGCTGATTTAACCATCGCGCCAGCAATACGGTCTTTTACTGAGGCTGTTGGATTAAAACTCTCAAGTTTAGCGATTATTTCAGCCCTACAATTGAACTCCTTAGGTAGTCGATTTAGTTTGACCAGAGGTGTTTGGCCAACCAGAGAAGTTATGTCATTAGCAATTGGCATGATCTTATTGAAAGACTGGAATCAGTTTCGAGGTGGTAAGTTTTTCATTAATTCAAGTCTTCTTTAATAATGCTTGAATAATTTTTATTCAAAAGCTTTCTTGGCCTTTTAGAGATATAAATAGATGGAATAAATATTTGGTATTGACTGAGAGAATTTCCCAAAACTATAGGCCTCCAGTTCTGTGGTTTTTTGTTTTTTGGATCATTGCATGTGTAATTGCATTCATATCTCTTGGGAATTTGCCCTTGAGAGATTTTGATGAAGCAACAGTGGCTCGAGTTGCATTGGAATTAAACCAAAAAAGTGGACTTGACCAATTACTTCCGACTTTATGGGATCAACCATATTTAAATAAGCCCCCAGGATTGCATTGGATAATATCTTTTGCTATTGAAATTAGTCAAAAATTTCAAAAGAATATTGATTTATTACCTTCTGAGTTCACTATAAGATTTTTCCCAGCACTTTTTTCTACTTTTGTTGTGCCATTGGGTGGATTGATTCAATGGAATTTGCGACCTAAAGATCGAATAGCTTGTATTTGTTCATCAGCAGTTTTGTTGACTTTATTACCAATTGTTAGATACGGACGAATGGCTATGTTGGATGGTACTCAGTTGAGCGCTATCGCATTTTTATGGTTTTGTTTATCATCAATTAAAAAAAATAGATCTTCTAAATTCAATTTTTTAGGAGCAGGATTGGCATGTAGTTTTATGCTTTTGCTCAAGGCCCCTGTGATTATTCCTGCATTATTGGCGCCTTTATTACCTTTGATTTGGGAACATAGATCAAAAAAACATTTAAGTAATCTTTCATGGATGTGGTTCTTTTTTGGACTTATCCCTGGTTGTATATGGCATTTATTGAACGTATTTTCATATGGATCAGGCGCCTTATGGATGTGGTGGGGCGATGGAGCAGGAAGAGTTTTGTTTGAAACAAGTTCAGGAAATGAGCTAAGTTTTTTTCTGCCACTTATTGAAATACTTGAAGGGGGATGGCCTTGGATTCTTGTATGGCCGATTGGCTTTTTTTGGGCGTTTTTCAGTCTCAACTCTCGGTGGGGGGCTTGGGCTTTTAGTACGCAGTTAATTATTGCAGGAAGCATTTTGCCTTTGAAAATGCAATTACCTTGGTATGTGCATCCCTTTTGGTTGCCTTTTGCCTTGATATGTGGACCTCCAATATCTTGGCTAATTGATCGAAAAAATACTGATTATGTGTTTGCTCGAAAAATCTTAAGCAAAATTCCGTATGTATTATCTATAATTGGATTATTTTTATTACTCTTTTCTTTATTAGTTAAGTTTAACTTTTTGAAAGGGGAAGCTGATTACTTCAATATAATTTTTCCTATTAGTATAGGTTGGTTTTTTGGTGGATTTTTTCTATTAAATATAAAAAAGAATAATAGAAAAATTGGTTTTATTGGAATAGTTTTAGGAAGTTTTATAGGCTTATTTTTTCTGGTAAACTCAAAATTTTGGTTATGGGAGATTAATGAGAATTGGGATGTCAGACCCGTAGCAGAATTTATTTATAAATTTCCTGATAAACAAATATATATTAAAAATAGCTTTGAACGTCCAAGTCTAAATTGGTATGCACAAAAACAAATTAAAAGTTTCGAGGCTATAAATCAAACTAATTGTAGGGCTATTAAGGAAACTAATGACTTTGATCTTTATACATGTAATGATTAAATATTATTATTAACATATTTATCACTTGCTTTCATTTTCTTTGTAAGAATTAAATAGTTATTTGTTTTTTTTTAAGTGTATAGTATCGAACTTACTATTAAACTCAGTCCCTTGCCATTGATAGTACAGAGGAAAAATCATGAAGATGCTAAAAGGATTTATTCTGACGTGATAAATACCATTCAAAAAGGTGATCAACGGCTTCTTGAATTGACATGCGAAAAAGTGGAAGATAAAAAAATTACTGTTCTTGTCAGTGAAATCATAGCTGTACAAATTTATGAAAAAACAAGTAGTAGCGGCAGTAGCAAACGTCCTGGATTTTCACTCTAGAATTAGGAATGAAAAGGAGCTAGTCAATTTTGAAAACAGTTGAATTTGGTGATTTGAAATTCGATAATGTTTCTTTCTCCTGGGCAAATGGACTCAAGGTTATTAATCATTGCTCATTTTCAATCGAAAAACCTGGATTGTGGATGCTAGTTGGTGAAAATGGAAGCGGTAAAAGTACGTTATTTCGCTTGATAAGTGGAGTAATTCGTCCTCAAAGTGGGAAAATTTTTTGCAATTTGAAGCCATCATTAGTTTATCAAAATCCAGACCATCAATTGCTGATGCCAACCTGTAAGAGTGAGTTGATGCTTTGTGTTCCGAAAACTATTCATCCAAGCAAGCTATTTGATTTAATCCAATCCTCTCTTGAAAAAGTTGATTTACCAGAGATGTTGGATAGACCTATTCATACTTTAAGTGGAGGTGAAAAGCAGCGATTAGCTCTCGCTGGCGCCATTATTAGTAATTCAAATTTACTCTTACTTGATGAGCCTACAGCGTTATTGGATCCTCAAAGTCAAAATTCAGTTTTAAAAGTTGTCAAGAAATTGACAACTTCTTCAGTTGATCCCATTACAGCAATATGGATTACTCATCGCCTGGAAGAATTATTTTTTTGTGATGGCGCGGCAATTCTTAAGAATGGCAGCATTAGTAACTGGGATTCTGGTACGAAAGTGTTCCAACAATTAAAATCACTTGCCCTTAGGTAGCTGGCAAGGTTAAGTTCTTAATGTTGTAATCCTCGGTAGCTCAGCGGTAGAGCGATCGGC
>MDTG01190495.1_pt1 | contig 22965 bp, 17 predicted proteins | sample 811421 | NCBI WGS metagenome assembly MDTG01 (sample SAMN05326645, study PRJNA326480) | marine metagenome | isolation source: seawater | place: Pacific Ocean: South East | collected 2011
ATGAGGGCGATAGAAAGTGGCAATCAAACCACCTTATTTTAACCACTCAATTCATGAAGTATCGGCCATAGGGTTGTTTGTTTGACATGGATTGGTCTCCAGATGAAAAAACAGAAACCATGCTTTGGCACATGGCTATTCAAAATGCAATTGAATATTCAGGTAAAGCTGCACCTGGTTCGGTTATTGGGCGAATAATGAGCATGAGACAAGATTTGAGACCTCATGGCAAAATTTTGAGCCCTTTGATTGCGCAAAAAGTCTCCCAAGCAAATAGCTTGGCTAGTGAACAAGGGCTTGATTATTTGAGAAAAATACTCGCTGAAGAGGCTCCCGAATTGTTAGAAGAAAGGGAAAAACAAGTCAAACGGGAGGGACTACCGGAATTAAAAAATGCCGAAAAAGGCAAAGTTGTTTTGCGATTTGCCCCTAATCCAAACGGGCCGCTATCTTTTGGCCATGCGAGAGGCATTATAATCAATGGAGAATATGCCAAAGAATACAACGGCGAACTTATTTTGCGGTTTGATGATACCGATACAACTGTAAAACCACCTCTCTTAGAGGCTTATGAGACAATTCAAACCGAAGCGGAGTGGTTACTTGGATTCAAACCACAAAGGGTAGTTATTGCTAGTGACAGAATTCTAGAATATTACCACCATGTAGATTTAATGCTCGATGGAAAATTTGGTTATGTGTGCCAGTGTAGCGCAGAAGATTTCAGAGAATTTAGAGTGAGTAAAACCAACTGCCCTTGCCGTAATAATGATGTTGAGTTGAATCAAAAATTGTGGTCTGAAATGCTTGACGGAACATTCCAGCCAGGTGATGCAGTTGTAAGGGTAAAAACCGATATGACCCTAAAAAATCCAGCATTGAGAGATTGGCCAGCCCTGAGAATTCAAGATACTGCTGCTAATCCACATCCACGGCCAGAGATAGGTTCCAAATATTGCGTTTGGCCATTATTAGATTTTCAAAGTGCGGTTGAAGACTACTTACAAGGTGTAACGCACATAATTCGTGGAAAAGACCTAATGGATTCTACCAGAAAACAGACTTTGCTGTACCAACATTTTGGTTGGAAATACCCCGAAACGATGTATTGGGGCAGAGTAAAAGTTCACGAGTGGGGTGGATTTTCAACCTCACAAATGCGTCAAGATATCGAATCAGGAAAGTATACCGGTTGGTCAGACCCAAGGCTTCCAACGATTGCTGGATTGAGTGGTACCGGTATACAAGCTGCGGCGTTGCGAAATTTCTGGAAAGAGTTAGGCGTCACTCAAAAAGACATAGCAGTTCCACTCGCGACATTGTATTCACATAATATCAAGGTAATCGATGATGATGCGCCCCGTATTTCATTCATCAGGAGTCCTGTTGAAATTGATATACAAGGTACTGATGAACAAGAAATTGTTGTGCCCAGACATCCCAATAACAAACAACTGGGAACTCGTAAGATCAACTTAGATAGTAAAACAATCTACCTAGAGCAAGAAGATTTGGTGCACAGTGATTTAAGGCTGAAAGAGTTTGGCGACTTTGTTATCGACGGTAGGATTGCTCAACTGGTTTCTAAAGAGCGAATTGATAAGCGAAAAATTGTCCACTGGGCATCCAAGAATAGTTGTCATGATGCTCATCTAATGTTGGTTTCCAACGGAGAATTAACATCAATTAAAGGGAAGTTAGAGAGTCATAATTTGCCTATCGGAACTCCTGTTCAAATCGAAAGGATTGGTTATGGAATTATCTCAAAGCCTGATGTTGTAACATTTACCCACGATTAGGAAGTAATAAATCTTGAGACATGCACGACTATGCAATGTCAAGCGATACTAAGACTGTTGCAGATCTAGAACTAAATGATGAACATATCACTGCAGGAGTAAGTGACACACTACAAGAGGCTGCTCGAAGATTACTTACTGTGCCTGGGGGCATACTTATTGTCTTAGATGATAACTCTAAAGTCAAGGGAGTAATTGGTTACAAGCAGTTATTAGTCGCTATCGACAAAGAAGTCGATACAAAAACCGCAACTTGTGGTGAGCATATGGAAATGGATTACATGGAGATTAAGCTTACTGAAGAGTTGTCAAGTGTCCTAAAGAACATCAAAAAGAGGTCACCTCAAGCAGTTGTTGCAGTAGATAATAATGGTGACTTTAGTGGTTATTTTTCACCTAGTGATTACCAAGAAAGTAGAGCAATTGTAAGATCTCTCAAGCGCCTAAAGTTGTAACTACCCCACAATTTTGATAGTCTTACCACAGCCAGAACAAGCTATCTTTAGTGGGCGCTCTTCGCTCAACACCGGTATCGGAGTTGCGCATGCTGGGCAATTGACAGTTGGGATGCTAACAGTAGCAGGAGTTTCTTGCATAGCCATAGTGGGCTGTAATCTTTTGGGACTTACAAACGCAGTAAGTATCCACAATACTGAGGCACCACCTGATGCTCCAAAGACGAATAAAGGTGGATAAGCAAAGGCATAGACTAGTGCGGCAATAGGCAGTAGTACTAATTCGAGCATCAAAAATCTCCTGTGTTTATTCTTAGTTATTGAAAATGAGAAAAACAATCCTGCAAATATTATTACTAAAGTAATGATAGTCAATGGCATTGGCCCAAACAACAGATTATCATTGGGCTGGATCGTAAGCGTAAATCCCTCATCTAACGTAGTTGAGGTTGATTCCATTTTGATTACTTCGCCCCATGGATACCTCGAATGGGAGAAGGAAATTGCCTCGGTTTCTAATAGTTCAGCATCACCAAATGATGTTAAAACCGATGATCTAGCCTCAACCATTATTGTATAATCTTGCCACAGTGCTGCGGTTTGTGTCGCAGTGAAACTACGTAAAACATCTACTTGCTGTCCACTTACAAGTGTTTGAAGTGTAGAAAAAGTGATTGATAATGGATGATTAACAACCCTTGTTTCACCCATCAAATCAACAGAAATTGATATAGTATCAAAATCACTCGAGTCGCCAATAAGCTTCTCGCTCTGTATCTGCATACCATTAATATCGCTCATGTAGGTTCTGTATCTTGACTTCATCTCCCTTTCAAATTGCTCTTTCTCAACATTTTCAATGTCACGACTTTCTCTATCTTCTTCAGTAACTCCACCTGGATTCCAACCAAACAGTACAGATGTTGATGAGAGATCATTATCACCAATGTGATCCATGCCCCAACGCATCCAAAACGCCATTTCTCCATCGATATCCAAAGTGGTTGTACGCGCCATCTTTAGGTCACCACCATCGCTTGATAGGTCGATATTTTGGGTAATAACTAACGGGCTTCCAACACCACTTGTCCTAAGTGGTTCATCTTGGGGATAGAAAGTACCAGTGCCACCACCAGTATCAGTTACTTCGAAACTAAATTGCGCTGACCCTTGTATCAGCGGGCCACTTGGTTGCAAATTTAGCTTAATCGAAACATCGATGAGATTTATTCCAGTTTCAGCATCTAACCATGTCCACGTTACTACGATAGAATCACCACGTTGTGTTTCAATTGGATCTCCATCTACCTTCAAGCCATCAACAAACATCTCGATAGAGTCAGAATATGCTAGCGCATCTAGACCAAATGGTGAATCTAATACTGCAGAAAGATAAATGTCACCACCTTCGATTTGTGGTTCATCAATTGATAATTCCATTAGTGGAATCTCTGCTGATATGCTGGAGGAGAATTCTTCGGAGCCCCATAGAAATTCCAATTCGGCATCCCCACCAGGCACAGTGAAAATCACTGAGCGAGCACTAAGTTCCAACTCTATTTCACTAGATGCAGATACAGACATCTCGTCAACAGGGATTGTGAACTCAATTTGACCCTCTCCTTGGACTAGTACTGATGATTCGAAGTTGGTTGAATCAGAAAATGATTGCGAGCCAATTTTCACTGTTGCTGTGGCATTTATCTGTGCACCTCCGGCATCACTCACTCGATAATTAATGATAAAACTCCAGTCAGATTCAGGAATTGAACCTGGCCAAACACGCCCAAGACTCCATACTCCTACGGTTTCTTGAGAAGTGATGGAATTAGCGATTACTGCATTACTCGCATCTTCGACTAAAAGCTGAGAGAATGGTGAGAGTTGTCCAGTTGAGCCACCGATAAGATACAATTCCACCGGGTGAGCATCATCACAACACACAACGGTTGATTCTGCTTCTACTGCGCTGATAAACGATGAACAAAAAGGAATAGATACCAGCATCAAAACAAGAATGAACTGTGTCATCCGCCCGAGGAGTCTGTCCAACACAAACCTACCACAAACTCATGGCTCATAATTTACACTATCAAGTGTGAAGCAAAATAGTCTATTCGAGCATGGGTTTGAATTTTAGAGAGCTTTCTCGAGTAAGTTGCCAAGTTCTTTCTCGAATAAGGATACCAGAGCTTCTCCGACTTCGCCTTGTAGATCATCTGGAAGCAGTCGCAATCCTAGCCTTGTTGCGGCTCTTGTTGCCTTCAGTTCTGCATATATCGATCGTGCTTTAGTTTGGAAGTAATATGATATTGCTTCTTTAATTTCAGCTTTAAGATCGGGGTCAGCTTCAACCTTATTTCTGATGTGAGTTTTCAATTCATCCTTGACTATGTCTCTGAAAGCCTCTATAACTAAGTCTTCTGTTGACATTAAATCCTTGATTTGGTCTTTGATGCTACCAGTTAGCAATCTCTCGATGGCCATGTTCACGCGAAGTAGCCATACTGTTTGAAATCATCGTACGTGATCATGATAGTTTTCCTTCGGAAATCAAACCTCTTAGAACGCTTGCAGCATGAGATTTACTGGTATCTTTTTCATATGGCCAAAGGGATTTAGCTCGATATATTTGACTGTGCAAATCTACCTCATTCTTGCTAATCACTATCCTAAACCAAAGTAGTTCTTCTAACCGTGGAGTTGATATTTTACCGTCTGATAAAGTTGGCAAGGCAAGTTCACTCATCGCTTGTTTTCTTTGATCAAAATCCATTTTAGACCACTTTTTTGTCAGTCTATTTAGTAAACTTGTAGGGAAATTAGGAATCATTTTGGTATCTGGATTATTTATCTCTGGCAGTGGCAAAACTCGTATTGAACCTTCATTTTGTAGGATGTCTCTAATTTTGGTATAGACAGGATCATATGAATTATCGAGTGATTGACGCAACCATTGACCACTTCCTGATAGGGCTCTAAGCCGTCTAACTCGTGGGCCATTGGGAGCAATAATCGATGCAATTGCTGCACATTGAATTACCACATCAAGGGCTCCATTATGCTGCTTTTCCGAATTAAGATGAGAAACTGAAACCGACAAGGGAACGATTCTTAATCTACCTTCATCGTCAATTTGTTCTTGATCCCAAGTTTCCTCAAATTGTTCTATACTTATTACAAGCTGAGACGAAGTTGAGAAATCATATTGCTCTCCCTTAGGTTGGTGGGCAACCGATTGCAGAATCTTACGGGTGTAGGGAATCTTGGAATCAATCATTGCTGATTCTAAAAATGCCAATGAAACAATACTATCAAGGTCGGCTGTAGCAAAAATTGCCACATTGTTAGATTTGGTGATCTTCTCTGTTACCGAAATTATTCTGTCTTTTGCATGACGGAATAAATCAGTTTCGAGTAAATCTTCCATAGTAATCAAGCAACCCGTTAGGATGCTGTCTACAGCAGGCTATAAGAATCACTCGACCATTAGTCTTAGTTCATCTCTCTTGTATCGCCAATCTGAAGGCAGTTTACCTTCTGTAATGTAGTACTTTGCGAGTTTTCTAATCTTGGCTTCGGTTAATTCCAATGACCTTTTGTTGTGAATGTCCTTATGATTACCACTGCCGAGGTGTTCGATTATTCGCACTGCTTGTCTCATCAAATTCATCATATCTTCGGGGTATGAACCACCAATGTTGTTTTCAGCAAGAATTGTTCCGATTCTCTTGCCGGTAACTAGTCTGACATTTGGCACTGCATGCTGATCTCTTAGCACGGTACCGATTTGTGCGGTTGAATGACCAGCTTTGCCCATTTCAACGACTAGTTTTACAACTTCATCGGAGTTGGTATTGGACCATTCTGGAGCCTCTGTAACATATGGCTTGGAGGAGCCGCTTTTTCCTTTTCTTGACTTGTACATACGTGCCATGTTAACCACTCAAGCACCCTTGCGACTTGCCTCTCATTATTAACCACTCCGCATGGTAGCAGTTATTGGACTATATGCTACAACCGTTGATGTCCCTTAGCAAGCATACCAGGTGTTGTTGACCATTCCCATCCCGATGCTACGGCTCTTGCTAATCCTACAGGTTGGCCATTTTGCAAAACCAATAAATCGTCACCAGAATTAATACCAGAATCATAACTTTCGAGTATATTGGAAAAAATGTCTCCTTTCCATGAAACCTGGGAGTTCAGATGTATCTGTCTTAATGATGAATTTACTGAAATTAGCGGAATTGAAGATTTCGCCAACGCAAATCCTCTCCGATCATTCGACCAAAGTGCAATCTGTTTACCCTCAACCTCGATTCGCCAGAATGGTGGTTTCCCTCGGATACTAACGTTCTCAAGCCAAAGATCGTTTTCCATCTTGTAACGGGCAATACTAGCGAAGTTATCTAACAATATCTTGTGATGTTTGCGATTTCTTGTGACATGCTGTTTGCTGACCTCAGCGACTGTAGTGCGTAAATTCTGCAGTGCTTCACGTGAAGTCGCAGATTTTCCGACTCTTGTTTCGAAGTAGTTGATACCGGGTAAATCAAAAGACATAGAGGAATGGTTAATCACTGTGTGATAGTTATTCCTCTCAAGCAAGGATTTCAACATGTAACTAGTGCGTTCTATCTCATCTAGACTCCACTCACCTGTCACCGGTATATCATAATGCGAAGCAGGCCACGTTTCCTCTAAATCTCTTGGAACCAATCCCAAAGGTGAGGTTACCATTACTTCATGGAATGCACTATGTCCGATAGCATCGAGGAACTTTCGGTGTGATTTTGACATTCTATACGGCTTTCTTGCAGAACATGGCAGTAACATTAGAACATTATCTAGACCTTTTGGAGGCTGGTATTCATCTATCATAAAATCAACCCACTTTGACACTACTGGATTGCTGAGAGATGTGTGGGAATTGCAATGTAAAATAGTGCTCTTATCGACATGAGAAATTCCAATATTGGTATTTTCCCTCGTTAATTTATCATGGTAGCGAAGATGCTCAACTAAACTGGGACTGTTTAGTGATTGTTGCTCGACAAGTGTTCTGAGAGTTCCGTCTGCAAGCCTTGCTTTGACCTCATTGATGGAGAGCTTCCAGTGGATAAGTTGAGACTCCAAGTCCGCTTCTTCACCTGAGGATGAAACCAACTCTCGAGGCCCAGCAGCGGTTAAGAGAACATTTGATGCTGTGCACTGGCGTGATCTAGATAAGTCAAAAATATCAACTCCAAACCAAACAAGCACAGCTAAATTATCTGGTCCGCCTATGCCAGGAGTCCAAACTAATGAGCCTGGAAATCTATGTTTAATGGTAACTAAGGCGTCAACAAGTTTGCCTTGTTGTGAAGCAAGTTGAGGTGCGTCTACTAACACAACTATGCTTGGTTCTGTTGCTAAGTTTAGTAAAGAAGAATCATGATTCAACCGTTGCCATGAAATCGGCAATAATCCGCCATGACCAGCAGCCTCACCAGCATCTGCTTCATCAAGAGAAGGCGGTAGAACATGACCAATTTTGGTTTGATAATTTGGTGAATTTTCCTTGAAATTCGGCGGTGACAATGGGAGGTTAGCGGTTACTGTTAGGGTCTGAGGAATTTCATTGTTTGTTGATGCATTGAATGGTGTAATTTGAGCGTCAGTTTCACAATCCCCCTCTAGACCAATCAAACAAGGAGTTGTTGCCAGAGGAGATTTTCTATCACCCAAGGCCCAACTTCGCGCATACATGCAGCGATGAATTACTGTACGACCTAATTCATTCGCCATAGTTAGGGCTGATGCTATTCGTACAAGAATAATTCCTTTTGAACCCTAACTTCAAACATAACAAAGTAGACGCCGTGCCATGGAGGGTGATACTAGAACGCTGATTGTCACCCTTCTGGTTTTGTGTACTGCAACCTATGCACAGGTTGATTTGCTTGACAGGAGTGATAGTTCCGCACTTGTAGAATTTGAGGTTGCAGGTACTATTCCACTACAGACTACTCATGAATGGGACATCGCATCAGGAAATTGGTACAGCATCCAAACCAACTGCTTATCATGTACTTCTGAATTATTCATTAATGATATCATGATACAATCCGAGCAGATTAATTACTCTGGTCAAATCAACGAAAATGGCAAGTTGAGAATCGTTATAGATAATCCACAGGCAGAAAATTTTGCTATATCATCCATAGTGGATGTAACTGATAACTATCCAAACATTAGACCAGGTCCTCAGACAGAAATTCAACTATCAAGTGTCTATCAGTGCAACGAACTTGACCATTGCATTGACAAACATTCACCTATCTTAGCGGGAGTCCAATCGCCAAACCAAACCATTCAGTCAATCAATGGAGTTCTAGAAAGTCAACAGAAAGATCACTTTGGTTTTGCAGTAACCCAGGGGCAAACAGTTGAATTAAATTTGGAACATGTGAATTCTGACATAGAAATAAAATCATATTTTCAGAATGAAACTAATGAGTTTGAGATTGTCAACAATTTGGTTTCCGATTCGACATCTAACAGTAAAACCAATCCAAATTTAATGTATGTAAACATCAACGCAGATGGGCGATTAGTGATTAGTGTATCTTCAGAAACCACAGATACCATTTGGTCTGTTGGAATAATCGTCCACAACCAATCACAAACTAGTGTGATTCAATTAACTGAGGGTACGGAAATTCTCGGTCATGCAGCAAAAACCGTAGTTATAGAGATGAACGATACAACAGCGATAAACTTGCAACCAAATATTTTTGATGCTAACTACACGTATCAATCACTGGTAAACTCAGAATGGATATTTTCTGGTAGTGGTGTATTAATTCATGACGCTGATAACTTCATTTTCCCACTACCTGGTAGTACAGCAACTATGCTAACAATTTCGGCAAATGTGTTCCACATAGAGTTGGCAAGCACTAGCTTTGACGACATTGAAAGCGGCTTAGAAGCCCCTTCGTTGCCACCAATTCTTGCTTCGACAAATAATTCCTCGTGGCCTGTGTTGGATGTTCAAGGCCCAAACAGAATCGGAGAATTTACTCACTCGGTTGGTGATTCAAGTGATGTGTATAGGATTGAAATTGACGCCTGGGAGGATTCGATTCATTTCGTCAAAATTGATATTGAGGGTGACATCAACGCCTTTGAGATAGAGTTGGTTGAAAAAGATCAAAATGATTGGTCTGAAGTTGAATCTAAAACGAAGACAGTAACATTAGGTAAATTGACTGTGGCATTAGAGCTATCAAGAGGAACTCATTTCTTTAGAATTTCAATGCTCAACACTACAACGAACACCGCATGGGGCGAATATTCTGAACCAACAAAATACACGATAATTACCACATATGAATTGGTCGATGAAGGTGAAGAACCTTGGTTTCCTCCCGACGAAAATGCCAAAAAATGGGGCAATGTTGCTCGCTGGTTTATGGGTATTCTGTTCTTAGTTCCAGCACTTTATCTAGCGATTGCGCAAATTAGAAAGAAGAACTACGCAAAAGAGATGTCATCCAAGAAACAAAGGCTACAATGGCTAAAGTCAAGACTTGATGAAGGGATCAGTCCCAAGCAAAATCGTCGTGAATTAGCTAAATCATTGGATGCAGTTGCTACCTTGGACTGGGATGATGCTTGCCAAACATGGGGAGAACCAGACATATACTATCGAACTGAAAATGTTGCTATTGCTTGTTGGAGACTAGATCCAAGAATTGCCGAAGACTCTGAATCATGGCCAATCATTGTTGGAATTTACATTGTTAGCGGAAGCTGGGAAATAGCTGCATTAAGACTTGATTCTCCAGAGGGACAAGCGTGGGAAATAAAATCCGTAACACCTAGGTTCCTTCACGGAGGCTATGAGGTATTTCTTGACACAATGTTGGAAGGCAACAAAACATTCCTGTCTCTAGAATTGCTTGGCTCCGCTAATTCTGTAGATATCGAATTGAATGGTCGATTAAATGGCGAACCATTTGCCTGTAGGGCAGCAAAGACCCTGTATAGGGACGAAGAAGAATAATTACTTTCGGCGATTCACAGCATCCTGTTTGATTGTATCCTGTAATTCTTCGTCGGTGTAAACTTGTCTGTTAGATTCTAATAGCTTTATTTCCGATTTACTAACCTTCTTGGGCATTTGTAACTTGACTAGAACTACCACATCCCCTCTACCTGAACCTCGAATTCGTGGCAGTCCTTTGCCTCTAATCTCTATTGTTTCTCCAGAATTAGTTAGTTTAGGAACTACAATTTTTAGTTCGCCGCCATCGATGTGTGGCAAAATTATCGTTTTCCCAAGCACCAAATCTGTGTATGGCAAAGGCAATGACATGATTAAATCTGCACCAGATCTTTCGAACCAATCATGTTGCTCCACCTCAATTTCAATGAATAAATCACCATTTTCACCCCTACTGCGCAGCGCAGGTTCACCTTTACCTCTCATCCTTAATCTGGTACCATCTTCAGCACCTTTGGGGATGTTAAAGCGAAGTTTTGTCTCTTTGAGTTGTTGTCCACTTCCTTTACATGATTTACATTTTGTTTTGATAATCTGTCCCATTCCCGAACAACTTGGACAGTCACGGATTACATCCTGAACAAATGGCCCTACTTGCTGTCTCGCCCTTATTTTTCCCTGACCACCACAATTACTGCATGAAATAATATCACCATTTTCCGCCCCTGTACCACCACAATCCTCACAAGACGTGGGCAGTTCTAATTCTAATTCTTCACTTGTACCCTCGAATACCGATTCCAAATTTACGCTGTATCGGAAAATCACATCATTACCACGATTTCTAGACCGTCTGGAACCTCCTCCAAAAAAGCTTGAAAAGAAGTCTCCACCCAAAATATCCTCGAGATTAATGTTAAACGAACCACCGCCAAACCCACCAAATGGTGAACCACCGGGTGTATTATGGCCAAATCGGTCATACATCTGGCGCTTTTCAGGATCGGACAAAACGGCATATGCCTCTTGGATTTCCTTGAATTTGTCTTCAGCGTCATCCTCAGTACTACGGTCAGGGTGATACTTTCTCGCTAGACTTCTAAAGGCATTTTTTAAGTCTTTTTCGTCTGCTGACTTATTGACGCCAAGAACTTCGTAGTAATCGCGTTTATCCGTCATACGAGTCCCCCTTTATGTTGTGCCGTACCAATATCACCTTTCAACATCACGGAAATCATAGCACATCTAAACCACAATTGTCACAAAACCTGTCTCCTGACTTGATTGGATATCCACAACCTCTACACCTTGGTCCTTGTTGAGGTGTTGGCTGGGCGAAACTAGGTGGATTACTAGAGGGAAGCATAGCCATTGATTCCAAGGTTTGCTTCCCCAACATGTTGTTATTTGGTGGTGCGAACGCAGAATAATTCTTCTCTTGGTGAAGTGTTCTTTCATTGTTGGCAACCTCTTCGATGGTAGATTCTTTGGCATAATCATCGACATAATTTGACTCTGGTCCTACTTCAACTTCATTTCTCTCGTACTGAATCGGTGCTTGGGGTTTTTCTGCTTTAACCGGTGCTGCTTCTGAAGCAGCCTTCAAGGCTGAAATTCGCTTTTGTTCCCTTGACTCTATAGCAGACGAACTACTGAAAACTCCAGTTACAAAGTCAAGAAATTTATCCATCGGGCTTACTTTTCGCGTAGCACCAATCGTAGACTTAATTTCTTGTTCATCAAAATTTGATTCGCCAGACACCCTTCGAGTTGCTTCAATCACGCTTTTTGACTCGTTGAGCATAGAAACTTCTACCTTATTCTCATCCGACAACTCCATTTCTGGTGCTTCGGTTGAGATTTGGGATACTCCGGCAGAAAGATTCGTTTGGTTGCTGATTTCACTTGGAACATCAACATTAGTTTGCCAAACCCCGCTTTCCTCGGCTGCATAGGCACTTTTCATTTTCTTCATTACTTTTGAGCGTCGATACTCATAATCTCTAACTATATTTGATCGGCGATAAATAATGACGCCGATAAAGACACCTAGGAGATAATATGGAATCATTAGTAACGGTTCAATATCGAAAATGTCCCTTATTGGAGTGACGACAACATGGGTAAATACCAGTAACAGAACAGGTAAAACAGATACGCTGTTTGAACTCAGTGACTTATTTCCCATTGCCCTCACCTTATGATATTGTATATCACTAATTTACATTGCCATTATTTGTTTCTCGGTCATTAAATGAGCGTGACTTACCAATAACTCCGTAAATAAGACCAATCGAAAAAAATACATGTAATATTACCATACATATCGGTATGCCAATAATCATTGTAGCATCTCGTCTTAAAAATGTAAATCTAACACCCTCAAAAAATAAGCCAACTAAGTATAGTAATCCAGGGACATACCAATAATCTTGTTCACTAATTAGAAGCGTCACTGTAAGCAATAAGCCAAACCACGGTAAAAACTCTCTCATACTTGCCCTTCTATGATGTTTTTTGAGTAATTTTGTACGCCAGAACCCATAACGAAAACTCATCTTTATCCAACTAATCAAGGAAGTTCTTTTGGCCATTTTTACTGAAACCTCATCGGTTCGAAATAACTCATACCCAGCATTTATCATACGCATAGATAAATCACTATCCTGGCTGGTAATGAAATTAGTATCCCAACCACCAATATCCTCTACCGCCTTCCTTGAGTGTAAACAAAATGCCGGTATCTTTGTTCTTTCAGTTCCAGAAAAATTCTCAAACTGACCACCTCCACTGCCCAGTGGAGACGATAAAGTACCCTCAATCCATGATTCTACGATTCCTAGATTTCCTTCTTTGGTAACCACTTTTACTCCAATGGCTCCGATTGGTGATTCGGTTGAGGCTTGCAAATCGGTTAGTTTGTTGACTAATGTTTCAACATGGGTTTTGGTCACAGTAGAATGTCCAATAATCTCTAGCAAATATTCTGTGGAATCTGGCACTAATTCGAGAGCCAAGTTTCTAGCCTCGGCTACGTACTTTCCAGGATTGTCATAGATGCTGATTTCCGGCGCATTCGGCCCATTATTTGCGATATATTCCTCAACTACAGCCTTAGTCGAATCTACTGATCCACCATCTAACACCAATATTTTGTGCTGGCTGTGAGGATAAGTTTGTTGAGATAGTGAAGATAAGCACTTAATGATCGTTGACTCTTCATTCAATACCGGAATAACAGACACCACCATTGGCATAGTTTGTTCTGCCATGCCCCACCATCGTCCTGTTTGTTTTCATACTTACTGAGCTAAGGCCGGAAATAAACAGTTTGAAGAGGAAAGCAAACTTAGCCGTTATGTGACTGAAAGCAGAATACTCCTCAATGGAACCGATGAGGGGATAAGTATCACTATTTCTTCAAAAGTATGTGGGCCAGAATCGCCACAGTTAGTTTTGACAAGCATACAAAACATATTTCCAGACTTTACGACTCCCAAAGAAATCGAAGAGCCGATTTTTGGCAATCCATCAAATTATGAATTCATACAAGAAAATATCTCTTTGAATAATTTTCTTACAATGATTAGACAACAAGCTATTTTAGATACAGCACTGGATGTTTTGAGCATGAATTTAGACGGTGATACCACAACTTTCCAGATATTGAGACAGGCTGCTATTGCTAGCAAAGTTGCCTTCAATTTAACAGAAAAAAATCCGCTTGGCGGGGTAATTCAAGTAACATTAAGTGGTGAGAATCTTGAAACTTGGATTGAATCTGCTACTTGGCACAAAGGCCGAGATACTGTACCTCGAAAAATAAATGATGACAGAACGATGGACAAAGATGGAGAAGCATCTACCTGGCATTGATTTCGTTCAGAATTGAAGCCGCAATTTTATAATCTGCTTGAGCGAGATTAAGACCGTCAAAATCGTTGAACCAGCCAATTTCATCGTGTGATGTCCATCTAGAATTTGGCGATAAATCGTTGGAAAAATCCATCGATACTTCGATAATTTTCAGATTAATGGCGAACTCTGAATATTCATGATAGGCGCTAGAGACTAGTCTTTTTGGTAAAACACTCCAGCCAAATTCTTCTTCCATTTCTCTAGCAATTGCCTCATATTCTGATTCACCAGGTTCGATTTTGCCGCCCGGAAACTCCCACACCCCTGGCATCTCAGAGGTTGTATTTCTTTTTGCAAGCATTATTTTATCCTCATTCACCAATAATGCGCCGACTACATCTATGACCGGCTTGAATAGAATTCTTCCAATTATCTTTTTCAAAACACTAATTGAATCTTGGACTGGAATAATCTCTTCTTTCGGGAAATGAATGAAATAAGCATTAGTTGGCTCACCAACAGTCTTATTTTTCAATGATTCTAATGTTCGGTAATATGTTTCATTGCACAAATACTTTCCAGCATCATTTGATAACATTAGTTCTTCAAGCGGTGGATGAGTCAGTGATTTGGCAAAGGTTTTGTCGACATGTAAATCGGTTTTGCCAATTAATGTAGCTTTCAATTGCCGACCTGAATTATCAGGAATTCTCATGTCTAATTTGTTTTGCGCGGTTAACTCAAACCTTATTTTCTCACAAGATTCACACAAACCCATGTGGATAATTAAGTCCCAAGTATCTCCGCTATCCAGTCTTTTTGCGATAAATCTAGAGCCAACTTCATCCACCGTCAACAACTGTTTTTCTAAGTATACCTCCATACTACTGTTGCCACTAACACTCGACCTACAATCGTACCATGGATCTTGGATAGTTAATCTCGATTCTATTTGTTGTAGAATCAGTTGCGAAACATTGGTTTTATTTGTTCCGAATGGTTCAAAGCCTGTTAACAAGATTCGCCCCATGAGTATTCCAATATGTGCTAACTTTTGACCTGTTTGTATACATCCATGGGTTATATTGACATGTAGAACTTCATAGCAGCGTATGAGTCATGATGGCTGAGTCAAATTTTATCGAACCTAAAACCGAGACCAATAAAGTGGTTACGGGGTTCAAAGTGTTTCGACAAATTTGGAAAGAAATGACTCTCGGCGTCGGATTTTGGGGTGCACTGCGCCCAATAGTCGCAGCATTAATTGCCGCAGTACCATTCCTATTTTTGGGTCAGCATTTTAACAGAAAACATCAGAAAGGACTCGATTTTGCTTTGTTACAAATCCCTCTAGCACTCACTGTTGTGCTTTGGTTTGTTTTGTGGGCTTATTCGATATTTGATGCATGGAGAGATGCGACTAGATTTGTTGCCGATAAGAATATTCAAGGCAACCAAATTTGATTGCTAACCGCAATTTCACCACTCAACATTCCAGATAGGTCATTCAAATCATCATCATCAAATTCATCAGGTAGTTCTCCTGTTATGATATTGCCTAGGTTTGCTGATTCAATCGCCCAGTACATAACAGAATCTTCATTGTTAGAGTGACCTGGATGGTCTTTGTCTTCATGGTCAACTGGAGATTTGTACACTAGGTTGACTAAACCAAGTAAATGCCCGAACTCGTGAACCAGAACACTATTTTCTATCTCTTCTGCAGATGGCCTACTAAATATGGGTCCTTCGGCGTCCTCCACTGTATCTTTGAATATGGCAACTGTTGAGGCATCAACTGCAACACCAAGGACATCATCATTACTGTACTCGGAGGAGGGGAATAGAGCTTGCCAGTATAGAGTTGAACCAGTTTGTGGCTGGTTAGATTTGTGTTCCCAAGCCTTTTCTCTTACGTCATTTGCTGTCCAACTACCAGAATGTTCAAAATTAGTTTCAGTCAACTCAATCTGAATACCATTTGGTTTATCACAAACTTCCTGTAACCTGGTTTTTAACAAGTTTACCGAACTTTGTTCAGGCATGTAGTTTGGTTCATAATCAATTTCGATAACCATAGAGGTATATTTCGCCGAACTTAAGCATGCTAAGGTTAATCCTCCTGGAATACCCTTTTTGTCTCTTGATTCAAATATTTCATCACCTAGACACCCAGACATTGTTGAAAAGACCATCAGCAAACCAAGCATTACCGGAATGAAACTACTCTTGCCCATGTCTAGACCAAACAGTTAACATTGAAAATATTGTCACCATTCTTCTGGTATTTCAAGCGGGGAAAATAATTGCCCAGGAGACTTGATGCTGGCCAATTTCTCTCTTACTAAGTGCTCCCACATTCTCAAAGCAGACACACCGTCAAGCAGGTTCATTTCTGTTTCTACCATAGTGACTCGCACTAGGGTTTCTAAGATATCCATCCTATCTTCATCAACCACTGATAGTATCTTGTTGATATCTAATGATGATTGCGTATCATCATTATTTGGTATATCGATCGGCCATTGATTGACAACTTTATTTGGCAGAATTATGCCAGCTTCTGCAGCATGATTAGTAAGTGAATCCAACATTGGACTCAACATATTTTGGATAACCATGCTGACTTCAATTATCGGCATATTCAGTTGTTTGATTAAGTTGACCATACGCTCTTGCAAAGTAACTAGTCCGTCCACGGCTTCAGACATGATAAAACCCGTTAACCTGTTTGCCTTGAATCGTACCTTATCGGTGAGGAGTCGCCTCTAAGTCCATCCTCTTCATCATCATTAACCTCAAACCAGTCAACAATCCAATCTCCATCGGTATCCCAATTTATTGGGCTACTTCCTTCAGCTAGATGATCATCATCAAAGTCCATCAAATACCAGCCATACTCGTGTTCCCCAACGGCTCTCACTGGCGCTGTTTGTGGTGAACTAGCGTAGTATATTTCCCATTGGTCAGTCTGCGAACCTGAGACTAGTAACTCATCATCAGATGTATCTAAGGTTAGGAAATCATTGTCATTATCATTGATTATTAGCACATATCTAAAATCCGATGAGGATTGTTTATCCATTTTCATGTAATTAGTCGATGCTTCTGCTGGAGTTCCAAGACCCAAGGTATATCCTCTGAATTGCCACCATTCGTCTACAGGATTACCTTGATACAACAATGGTGCTAATCTTACAGCGTTTGGAGAAGTTAAATCTTCATCAGTAAGCATGTAGAACTCTTGGAAATTGGTGTATGGTTCATAGTTACAACCAGCCCCTGAACAATCATAATTACCATCATTATCTGGGTCGTAGTTTGCATCAACCGGGTCTGCTGGGTCAAGGGTGAACCAGGTATATTCTAATTCTGGCCTTGACAAAATTCCTGAATCCGTTGACAGAGGTAAACATGAAACAGTGTTTGTATCACATTCACCACCCGTTATAGAATCTATCCAAACGACCTTTATCTGTAAGTATGAAGAAAAATTATCATTAGATTCATTCCATGCCATTTTATATTCGTACCAATCAGGCAACATATCTCCATCTGAATCGTTGTCTGTTGGATTAATTCCATACTTGAATACTTCACGACCGTCAGTAAGGCTGTAATCAATCTGATGAGATACAACTAGACCATTGGAGACATTAGTTGTAAATGTGACAGAATCACCATCTGTATCGTTTAAGTCTGGCCTAGTATTATTATTCCATTCCATCAAGTTGGTGAATGGTAACGAACCAGGCCCAGGTTGAATTACAACTCCACTAGGAACAAAGGTACGCTGATCCCAAGTTCCTTGTTCAGCGGGAATATCAGGGGGGTCATCGTCATTATCATTCTCATCGTTTCTATTATACCACCCATCACTATCTCCATCATAGTTAACATCGTGTGGATTGATTGGATTGGCTGCCCAATGGTCTTGGGTAGTAACATCTGGCATGCCATAAATTGCATAACAATATTCCCAACCATCCGGGATTGAATCACCGTCTGAATCTGTGTTTGTGGGGTCTGCAACTCCTATCAATGTACGATTAAAGTTGTTAGAATCATATGAATTGATTTTTTCCATGCGCTCTGCACTGTCTTGACTCTTGGAACTAAAATCATTGTATAATGCGTTGGTGGCTTCAAAGTATGTATAACCCAATTCTTCGATGTATGCATTAATTGCATCGTCGCCGAAGCTAAGAATTCCAACCTCCTGAGGAACTGTATTACGCTCTGAGTATTTACCCCATGTCCTAGATTCCCACTCTCTCAAGTTGGAGAATCTCTCATCGAGAGAAATATTGCCATCACCATCACAATCAAAACTATCACCATCGCTATCGAGCAACACGTCACCATCAATTAGGGGGTTTATACTCCATAGGTTATTTTCTAAATCCCATTCGGCGAACCAATACTCAAATCCGTCATACATCCCATCCCCATCAGTATCGGGGTTAGTGGGGTCAGTTATTCCCATTAAAATAGATATGAATGCGTTGGGAGGCTCTCCATTGTCCCAAGCAGTGAAATCACTAATCAACCTACTACCACGCTGCTCTTTTGAAATTAACATATTGAACATTCTTGTTCTTTTCTCATTTGGTTGTAATAGGTCACCGTCAATATGCAGCAGTGGAGCATCAGATGGATGGTCAATTCCATTGTCTGGATTCGAAGTAACAAGAGCGAATTCTTGTAAATCCACTAATCCATCCTCATCTGAGTCAAATAGACCATCTCCTGGGACTAATGGGTTTAGAGTCCAAGTCTGTGCAGAAGAGTTCCATGTCGTGAATAGTAATTCAACGCCATCTATAATTCCATCACCATCTGTATCGACATTATTCGGGTCGCCAGTAATTCCCGTGAGATTTCTTTGAGTAGCGTTAACAAATGAACCAAATGAAAGGTCTGTTTGAATGCCAGCCCATGCTTGGAAAGTGTAAGCACTGCCAATAGTAGTCACAAACCATTTTGGAGAAGTACGTTCATTGTCTGCCTCGGTAAGCAATGGATCTATTGCATTATATTCTTCCCAGTTCGTCATACCATCATCATCTGCATCTTGCCACCTATCAGCTGGCTGCAACGGATTCAATGTCCATTCGTCTTGTAGCACATCCCACCTAGAAAACCATACTTCCCAGCCATCAGGCATCCCATCATCATCTGAATCTGCATTAAGTGGATCAGCAGCACCCATGTCGAGTGGATTTTGTGTTGCTAAATATGACCCAGCAGCGCGGTCATAATACGATGCTTCGGGTTGTCCATTGGCATTTACATTATCAAATAAATCAGTTGAGAAACCAAATGGTAAATTATCGAAATCTACAGGGTTATCCTCGTTGAATAAATCATATCTTAGGTGATATTCAAGATAATTAACAAACGCCTCATTTGGTTGCAGTACACCGTCTCTATCTATATCATAACCATCGTTGTCAGGGTTATTAAACGCATCAGAACCATTTAGCGGGTTAATTCCAACCCTGCTAGGATTCCAGTTACAAGAGTAAGAGGCTTCCCAACCATCTGGCAGTGAATCCCCATCTGAGTCGATATTGTTTGGATCTGACTCACTCCAATTTTCTGCGTATGTAATGTTCTCACCATGGGACTCTATGAGGAGACCCTCCATTGCTTGATATTTCAATTGGCTCCATTGGTATTCGCAGAGATTTTGCAAACCGTCACCATCTGCATCCCAATTAGCATCTTCTGGCCTATTAGGGTCGAGCGACCAGTTATTGCCTCCGGTAAATGTCGAGCCAACCCAACGTCGATTCTTTATTTCCCAGCCATCAGGCATTCCATCGCCATCACTGTCGAAATTAGTTGGATCTGTTCCTGTGTCAGAAATAGATGATGTCAGATAAGTATTATTTGCAGCAACACCAATTTGGTTGTCACAAACGTACTCCAATTGGACAGTGTAGTAGCACCACAGATTAGTTTCTTCAAAGAAGAAACCAAAATATTCTGCTCCGTCACTCAAACCATCGCCATCAGTATCTCCAACGTTGGGATTGGTTGAGTTGTAACCATCCGCCGTTCTTTCAATATACCTAAATTCATCAAGGTTGGTCCACAATCTCTCATAGATACCGTCACCTGATTGGTCTAAATCTAGACCATCGAAGTCGAAATCCAACCTTGCATCCCAAGGATCTGTTGGATCCAAACCGTTCCCTAATTCCCAACCATCTGGTATTCCATCACTGTCTGAATCGTTAGATTTTGGATTGATTAGTTCCAGGTTAGAAAACTGGCCGGGCTCTGCCGCACCCAAGATGGTCATGTTGCCAGATTCACCGATGGTGATAATCTCTGAGATATAACCGGGAATAGTCTCTTGTTGATCTATCTCATAGACATTTGAGTAATCACCGGAAACTACCCATGTACCAGCATTCGAGCCAAGAATGATTTGCTCACCGGTAGTGTGAATTGCCCTAATGCTGTTGATTTCCCTTGTACTTATCAAATCTGAACCAGGGTTTTCGAGTAATCCACTGTGACTGATTACATCATCTATTAATCGCATCTGATGAAGTCCCGACGGAGTGCCGAACCACAAGACTTGAGGGTTGTCGGAAGATGGACCATCTAGGTGTATGTCCCTAATTTCTGCTGGATTTTCATCGCTGCCTGCTGGCAGTGTCCTCAATTCATTGATTGAAACAAAAATCCCGGTATCTTCTCTTGAATAGTAAAACCTCCAGTCTGCTGAATCAACATCTCTGCCGGAATTTGTTTCAGATATTAACAGACCTCTATCGGTTGCTACAAACAGGGTCAAGTTGCCATTTGCAAGTCCGTGTTCGATATCAGATACTGTTGCATTCCCAGCCGAAAGTTGGTTAGAAATCGACTCACTAACCGGATAAACCACTTCAATCAAGCCAAAACTGCTGATTTCGAAAACATTGCCGACTCCAGCAACACCCAAGCCAATTATTTGATTATTTATGCTATTGATTTCCAATTCTTCGATTTCTAATATCGCATTAGTTTCTGACCAATCCCAATTTTCAACACCTTGCAGGAAACCATCAACTTGAATTCTTCCCACACCTAAGCCAATGTTTGACGCTGTTGCTATTGCGTACAATTCTTCATCTGAATCAAATAGTAATTCTGAGTCCTCTAATATCACACCTTGTGGCATCCAATAATCAACGCTGGACCCAAGCGAGTGGTCAATGACTGTTATACCATACTTAGTAGTAACATAGATTTTATCACCAAAGGATTCTAATTCTCTGACATCATGGTGTATAATGCTCACAACATCATCATTTGTTGCAAATGAAATTGGATAATTAAAGAGTGAGGAAGACTCAGCATCGAATTCAACCGATTTCAAGCCCGCAACTACACTATTGCCGTCATCAAAATAGATGTTGTACTCCTCGATATTTGATAACTGCTCACCAAGAGCCAACGCTGTTTCTGTTCTACTTACATCTGGAGACAACACACCATCGAGATTAGCATCCCACCCATCAAAGTCATCATCGGTTAGTGCACTGCTTCGATTTAGTGGATCAAGTCCAAAATGAACCTCCCATCCATCTGGAATACCATCGCCAAATGATGGGAATAAACCTCGAATTGAAAAACCATCCCAATTGTACCGGTCCGAGTCCTTCAATAACGGATCTGTCCCCAACCAGAGGTCTTCTCCTACAGGTGATTCCGCATTAGTACAAGCTCTTAGCAAATTTTGAAAAGTAGCATTAGCACCGGTTGGAATGTATGGCCAATTAGTTAATAGCGACCCCTCAGGCAAGGTTGCAGCACACCATAAACCATCCAATTCAGTAGTATGATTTGATGGAGCTCCGTGGATATATTCTTCGCTTGAAGTGTACCATTCATTTTGATTCATTATTCCGTCTCTATTGACGTCAAAGCCATCCATATCAGGATCTTTTGTTGCATCACTAGCATTTAGCGGGTCAAAATCTTCGCATTGATAGCGTTGGGCAAAAACGTCGAATCCGCCGATTCGCAAACACATGTATGCTTCGTAACCGTCTGGCATTCCATCGCCATCAGTATCCGATTTTCTTGGATCTAAATATGACCTTACACCATCTCCATCTACAACACCGGTCAAACCACGTAAAAATCCTGGATCAGTACATTCGGCAGGATAAGGCCAGCAATATTCCTCGGTTGCGTTTAATCCATCGTTGTCATTATCTAGAGTAGCATCCGAAGCATCATCTTTGTCTAAACCTTCCATAGCGAATCCTCTGCCGTCAACAGTGGTTCCATTAATCCACTCTGCGAATAAATTTTCATGAACATCTGGAATACCATCACCGTCAGAATCTGTTGTTGGTGGTCGTTCTTGATTTGTGTCGCGGGGATGAATGTTTGACACTGGAGATATTGTCGGAAACTGTGACATGAATAGCAGACTGATAACAACTGCTAATGTTGTTAAGAGAGTTGATTGACTTCTGCGCACCTGCTCACCACGCGCAAAGCATACGCTTCGCATTGGTGACTCAATGATTACCCTTAAGAGTATGATGGAGTGATGTTCCGACAAATCTCAAATTTTTTGTTTCTGATTTCACCTCGTGGCTTGGAAGTTAGCATGGTTTACTGAGAATGTTGCGATTTGTTCAATACCCTTACGCGCTGGGATTCAGTTATTCGCATGTCTTTGAAAATAACTCATCTTGGAACTGGTAGTCGAGGTAACTCGACGCTCCTGGAAACTGATGAAGTTAAAATTCTAATTGACCAAGGATTCAGTGGTGCCCAATTAGCAAAGCGATTGAGACTACTAGGTATTAAACCCGAGGAAATTGATTGTGCTCTGATTAGTCAC
>MDTG01210645.1_pt1 | contig 22963 bp, 12 predicted proteins | sample 811421 | NCBI WGS metagenome assembly MDTG01 (sample SAMN05326645, study PRJNA326480) | marine metagenome | isolation source: seawater | place: Pacific Ocean: South East | collected 2011
TTACGCCGATTGTGGGGCTCGAACCCACGACCTTGGGATTAACAGTCCCACGCTCCACCAGCTAAGCTAAATCGGCAAAGTTGGCGACAGGCCTCCCCTTTATGACGCCTTCGTTGATGCAAAATCAATCACTTCGAGCAGTCGGTGCACATGCTCAGGTTCAGATTCACCAACGGTGCACATTGCTTTGAGTGACACCAGTTCTGATTCCTTCAACGGACGGTTGTGGTGAAACGTGAACAGTGGATCGTTCTTGGCGATGTTCGTTCCCTTCGATGCCTCAATGAGAAAGCCCACGTGCGTATCGATCGGGTCGTCCAACTCAAAGCGGCCAGCTCCGTGGTTTCGTGCGAGTTGGGCCATCGCCATGGCGTCGTAACTGGAAACGTAGCCTGAGTGCTCAGCGAGGATGGTGGTCTGATGAACCGACGACCCAAGCACCTTTTCTGGCGTTGAAATCAAGGTCTTCGCCGTCAACGGTTCGACCCCCTGTTGAACGCACATGGCTCGGAAGACATCGAGCGCCTCTCCGTTGGTCAACACCAACTCCATCCGCCTCCTCCCTTCGGCGAGGTTGACATCCTCGAAGGACATGGCCAGCAATTCAGCCCCCTGGAGGACAACAAGTTCCCGAGTGTCCGCTGAACCTTCGCCCTGCAGGACCTCGATGCTGCCGAGGACTTCCAGTGCATTACCGATGTGAGATCCGATGGGTTCTGACATGGTCGTGAGTTGCGCAACGGTTCGTATGCCGAGTCCTTCGGCTGTTTGGACCATCGAATGAGCAAGTGCTCGTGCCTCATCCACGGTTTTCATGAACGCGGCCGACCCCGTTTTGACGTCGAGCACCAACGATTGCAGCCCCTCAGCAGCCTTCTTTGAGATGATGGACGCCGTGATGAGCGGAACGCTGTCGATGGTGTCCGTCACATCCCTGAGTGCGTACAACACGCCATCCGCAGGCGCGATGGCGTCGTTTTGGACCGCAATGCAGCAACCAACAACGTCGACGGCGGCGGTCATGGCATCTGGACTCAGCGCACAGGTGAACCCCGGAATCGACTCCAATTTGTCGATGGTACCCCCGGTGTGTCCCAGGCCCCGTCCAGCCAGCATGGGGACGCGGCACCCGCACGCCGCCAGCGCAGGCGCGAGGATGAGTGACATTTTGTCACCCACCCCACCGGTGCTGTGTTTGTCCACAACCGGGGGTCCCGCCGGCCAAGTCAGGCGCGCTCCGGAATCGATCATCGCCTCGGTCAAAATAACCGTGTCCGCAGTGGTCATTCCGTGTTTGTGAACAGCTTTGAGCCAACGCGTCGCGGTCTCGGTTGAAATCGTTCCGTTGGCGACGTTGGCTGCAAAGATCTGCAGTTCCTCAGCGGGTTGGGATTCACCTCGCAGGACCGCTTTGATGAGGTCTTCCACATCCATCTAGCTCCCTCAAATCAAACCGATTTCTTTGAGGCGTTGATGCAGGTAATCCCCTGCGTTGATGGAGGCGTAGTTTGCCTCCCCTCCCGTCATGGCCACGAAGTCAGGGTGAGGCGTAAGGTCAACCTCGTTCCGGGGGTGGACGAACATCGGCATGGAGTAGCGACGCGTGTTGGCGTCCTTTGGATTCACGACGCGATGGGTCGTTGATTTGAACAAACCGTTGGTGAGGTTCTGCAGCATATCGCCTGAGTCAACAATGATGGCGTCTTGATCTCCCTTCACTTGAATCCACGTGCCGTCGTGGTCCATGACTTCCAAGCCGTCTGCGGTTGCTGTGACCAAGAGCGTGATGAAATTGATGTCCTCGTGAGCAGCGGAGCGCACGGCGCCTTCCGGGGTGTTTTCGCTCAGAGGGGGATAGTGAATCATGCGCATGATGGTGTTGCCTTCGGTCGACATGTTTGAGAGCCAATCTTCCGGTTTCCCAAGGTAGAGCGAACAGGCTGAGAGCAGGTGATGCGCCAGCGTTTCCATACCGGAAAAAAGCGTTTCCGTCACGTCTTGAAACCCGCTTACATGGGCGGACGGCCAGATGTTTTGCGGGTAGGTCGGGACGGTGCCATCAAGCGGGTAAGGCCGGCCGGATTGCCAGAATTCCTTGAGGTCGGGTGCGGGGTTGTCCTTTGCATGTTCAACACCAAAGGCGGTGTAGCCACGCTGGTGGGCCATCTCAGGACGTAGATACATTCGTTTGGTTTGTTCATCCATGTCGAAGAAGGCATCGCATTGCTCGTAGGTGTTGTCGATCAGTTCCTTTGGTATGCCGTGATGGGTAAGCGCAAAGAAACCGATGTCCTTGAGAGCGTCGCCCACCTCGTTGACGAAGCGTTGTCGCTCATTCTGATCGGCCGAGGTGGCCAAACGAAAGTCGATGGAGGGTATACTCCGAGGCATGCGGCCTCAATCCCTGTATGCGTTCAACTTCGCCAGCAAGCGCAGGGTCTCGATGTAGATCCAGATAACGGAGATCAGGATGCCGAAGGCGGCGTACCACTCCATGAGCTTCGGTGCGCCGTTGCGAGTACCGGATTCGATGAACCCAAAGTCGCTGATGAGCGTCAATGCTGCCACGACCAAAATGAAGCACGTCAGGCCGATACCGATGGGCCCAGAGCTGTGGAGGAAGGGCACGTCGTATGGCGAGAACAATCCGAGAACGAAGGAGGTGAGGTAGAGGAGCATGATGCTCACGACCAGTCCAGAGATGATTTTGTTGAAAGCGGGTGTGGGGCGGATGATTCGAGAAGCGTACATGACGTACATCGTACCGGTGATGGCCATGGTTCCAAACACGGCTTGGAGCGCAATGCCGCTGTAGGCCGTCAGTTCAAGCGCAAGCGACATCGACCCGACGGCCATGCCTTCGAGGAGCGCATAGAGACTCATCAAGGTGGCAGGGTTGGCGGGGCGAGTCAGGAAAATCACGAGGGCCAAGATGAATCCACCGACAAAGCCAATGAGCATGAAGGCGGAAATGTACAGGCCTCCGTTGCCGTTGTTGATGGCGTTCATGCACAACACGGCCGAGACCAGAGCGCTGGCGATCGTGAGAGAAAGAAGGTAGCCGATTTTCTTCATGCTGCCCTCGACCGTCATTCGGTCGAACCCAGTGAGGTTTGGCCAGAATTTGTTGGACAGGACGGGGTTGCTGCTGCGGATTTCCATGGCTATCAGCGTTGTCTCGCCGAGGTCCTGTTTCAATGTTGCTCTGTTCGTGTGTGTTGAGCGACCTGTTCCTGATAGTAGGTGACCAGCTGGTCCATCGTCCATCCTTGGGCGAGGTACTGCTCGACCATTTCTGCCGTCCAGCCCGGCACCTTGGCCAGCATTTCTGGTGTGGCGCCTGAAACGCTCGCATTCAAGACCGGCTGCTGCCAACCTTGGTTGTCAACCGTTCCACCGCTCACTTCGGCAAACGCAGCTTCGCTGATGGCGTCCTTCACGTTTTCGGATTCGGTGCGCATGCCGCGAAGAATGACGTAGGCTCCGGCCGAGAGCACCAGCGCCAAGATCATCAGAATCAGGAAGAACGATTCAGCAGAATCGCCCGCACTGCTTTCTGTGCTGTCGCCAACGAGTGCTGCGCGTTGTTCGGAGGAACATCCTTCCGCATCTGTGGCCACGCCAACGGGCGTGTCGGGGCACTGGTCGGCTCCGTTGAGAATGCCGTCGTCGTCGAGATCGGTGTCCACCACGATCGTACCGGTTCCGCCGGTGTCGTCCACGGGTTGAATGTCCACACCAGCAAGGTCACAACCAAGCACCTCGCTGTCGTTGGTCCCGTCGAGGTCGGCATCCCACTGCGTGAGTGCGGCGAGCGGTTCAACATCGTCCATGCTGGCGTTAAGGGCGGTTGCTAGGGCCCATGCGACCTCAAGGTCGTCGGTGATGCAATCCCCGTCCGTGTCGGCGTTGTTGGGGTCGCCACCGTGAAGTTGTTCGGCGAAATTGCTCAACCCGTCTTGGTCGCTGTCCATCATCGATTCGTCCATGAGAGCATCGCCCACCACGCTTCGTTGGGTTCGGTTGAGCCCGTGGGCAACCTCCCACGCATCGGTGAGTCTGTCCTGGTCGGTGTCGGTGGCGTTGTCCAATCGATGCCAGTCTTCGTACCATGAATTCATGTAAACGCCTGCAATCGCTTCGCTGGAGAGCACAAGCCCCATCTCTCGGTTGCGAACAAGCGCAGAGTCGCCCCAATTGATGGAGGACACGAGAACGTGTTCACCGTCAACGATGACGCCTTTGTTGTGCAGTTTCGTGACGACTTCATCGCTGCTCATGACGATGGCCGCCGTGTCGTAGCCGAGGGTGTGGTTCCATTCCTCATTGAAGCGGTCGACCACGCTCTGAATGTCCTCGTCAAGGTAAGCGCCGTTCAAAATAAGCCGCAACCGAACGTTGCGCTGCGCCGCTTTCTCGAGCGATTCAAGAATGGGGTTTTCCCCCCATCCCCACGACCAGTCCATGTCAAGGTACTGAAGTGAGAGTAAAATTTCCTCGTCGGCGCTGTCCAAAACAGCCACCAGATCATCGATGCAGTTGTCCGGGCACACGAGCAGTTGTGCGTCCACGTCGCCTTGGATGCTCGCAGCCGTCTCGCCAACGATGGCGGACGCCGATGGCATCGTCCAGCCGGTAGGAGCATCGGTGGCCACGACCGGTGTGATGTGCTCGCGGGCTTGATTTTCATCGAAGGCAAGATGAGCAGCCACCATGGTGGCCAGGCCCGCATCGTCCACGATGACGCCCCAGTCCCGATTCCCAGCTTCACCGGGCATCGGATGGGACGAAGATTTCCAATTGCCTGAACCGACCCAAACGCTGGCGTTGTCCTTGACCGCAACTTTGCTGTGGATGTATGCATAGGGGTTCTCGCCCGTGTCGCCAAACCAACTCACCTGTGCACCGGACGCAAGGAGTTCGGTGGCCATGCCACGCTGCGTGTCGAGGTCGTATTGATTCCACCAGCTGTCGCCGTAATCCAGCACGACGGTCACCTCGACGCCTCGGTTTTGTGCATCGATCATGGCTTGAACGAGGTGAACCTCGTGAAGCAGGTACATGTGAACGTGGAGGGAACTCGAGGCGTCGTTGATCCATGCCAGCAGGTCCGTTAGCCCGTGTTCAGGTCCCAGAAGCGGGGTCACCGATGCTGTCGTGCTGATGCTTGTGTCAATGCAGAACGTGCTGCCGCCCAAACGACTCCACTGCTCGTGCCAGTCGGCCACCGTGTCGGTGTCGGGCGTGTCTCCGCAGCCGCTTCCACGGAGGTAAATCAAATTGTCAAGGTTGGCCAGAGGTTCGGCCAAGGCGATGCCGTTCCACCCGGGAACGGACACGGGCCCGTTGCCGTAGACGATGGTGTCGACCTCAGCACCCGACCCGTCCAACAGTTGTAGGGCAGCACCAGAATTGGGGAAGTAGAAATTCCGGTCAAGTGCCCCGTCGGCGTCGACCACGTTTCCATCTTCGTACACCCTGACGGCGTCTGCATCGTTCGCGAGAAGCACGCTTGAGCCCGGTTGAATCATCAGGTTGCTGACGGTGGCGTTGTAGGAGCTGAGCGAACCGGTTGTGGTGCGCATCGTCCAACCGTTGAGCACCGCCAGTTTCTCGCCTTGGTTGCTGATTTCGATGAACTCCATGTCGCTGGAGATGTCCGTTGAGGCCGACGGCATGAAGCGTGTAAATCGCAAGTCGTCCTTGGTGGCGAAGTCCGCCGGGTTGGGTTCGGCTTGACCGGGTGTTGGCCAGAGTGCATGTTGCCAATCATCGCTGTCTTGCTCCCCCGGCATGAGCGTCTGGCAGTCCGTGATGACCGTCCAAGAGGCGCCGTCCACAGAACCTCCATCCGGGTGGAGAAGATCAAAAGCGTCGCCAAGTCCCGTGAGAATGTACTCGTCCATGGTGAACACGGCGCGTTCGTCGGGGTTCAGCAGAACCTTGGCGGTGTGATTGCCCTCGGTCCAGAGGCTGTCGAGGCGCATGAAGCGTCGTTCACCCTCGGCGTTGATCACCGACCACCGACTGATGTTGAGAGGCGTGGCACCGGTGTTGTGAACTTCGACCCAGTCCTCGGTGGGTTGGATGGAGTCGTCGTTGCAGTACGGGAGGACTTCGGTGATGGCAAGGTCGGTGGAACCGGTGTAGGGTGCCCAAACAGGGTTCACTTCCCCTGGGGTTACCCACGCTGACAAAATCCAATTTCCGGTGGCGTTGGCGGCGTCGGGTCCAACGCCGGCGTGCGTGCTGTTGGGGGCGACGAGGGATTCGCCTTCGACGGTGTCGGACCACGAAACGGTGTCAACGGCGGCTCCGTTGATGTCGACCAGTCCGATGGAATCCGATGAGGTGTGTTTGAGGTAGAAACTGCTTGTACCGTTCAACGCGATGAGCACGGCTTCTCCGCCTTTGACGACGGTTGTGTCCTGCAACGGCATGTTGAACTCGTGCAGGGTCAGCGAGCGTGAAGCCGCCTGAAGTTTCCAACCCGCAACATCAACGTCCATCGTTCCGTAGTTGTAAAGCTCTATCCATTCACCCATCGGCCACATTTGGCTGTCGGAGCCGACGGCGTCTGGAAGCAGCTCAGAGAAACGGACGGTTGTGGCCGAAGGCATGCTTCCCGGTTCGGGCTGCCCGGGCGTCTTCCACGCAGCAGGGGTCCAAGAATCGGCTGGGTCGCTTCCTCGAATCAGCGCCATGTCCTCTCCGTAGTCGGTGGTGTAGTCGGCGGTGTCCACGACAGTTCCCGTCATGTCTCTTAGGAAGACGTGGTTGTAATTGTCCCAGAGTTGTGTAAAACTCGTAAACTGGACCAATCGTCGACCGTCGGGGTCGATGAAGGTCGCCCCTTGCGTGGTGTTGAACACGAGGGTGCCCGGGTCGATGTGGGTGATGTTGCCCAGCCCGTCCATGATGCTCCACCCCATCAGGTCGATTGAGTTGGTGCCAGTGTTGTGAATTTCGACCCATTCGCCGTCCGGGAATGCAGCACCGTCGTTGGTGGCGTTCGGGAGGATTTCCGTAATATGGACGTCTCCAACCTGTCGTGCCATCAGTTCCATCGGCAACGGGTTCATGGCTTCGGGGGTCGGGTAAGGTGCGTTGACCCAGGGTGTGTTTGGCTGACCTGCGTCCATCAGCGCAAAGCCTTGAACGGTTGACGTCCACGAAATCTCCTGGGACTTGCTGCCGTTGGGCCATTTCAGCGTGATGCTTTCGACGCCGTTGTTGAGCAACCCGTAGCCTGTGGTTGAATTGACGGCGACGATCCGATGCTGGCCGGGGCTGATGAACATGCTCTGAGATGCGTTAACGAGGTGTGCGTTGTTGAACGGGAATGCATGACCAGCGGCGTCCTCAATGCTGTAACCCGTCAAGTCGATGTCCGATGTTCCCGTGTTCAGGATTTCAATCCATTCACCGCCAGGCCACGATTCATTGTCGTCGCCGGGCCACGAATTGGCCATCACTTCGGTCATGATGATGTCACCCGGGATGAGGTTGTTCGAAACCGTCGCCGTGTTGACTTGACCCGGTGTCGGGTTGTTGGTTTGAACCCAGTTTGCGGTGGCGCTGCTTGGGTCTTGCTGGTAGCTCTTGCCGGATGTTACGCTTCCCCACGTGGCCTGGTGGAGGTTGTTGTTGTTGCTGTCCACGAGGGTCATGGACATCCCGGTGTTGGTCATGTAAAAGCCGGAAAGTCCGTTTCGAGCGATAACGACGTACTCCCCAGCGCTGATGGTCCATGTTGAGGCGTTGCCACTCTGGTAGCCGACGATGGTGGTTGAATTGAAATCCAAGCTTTGCGATGCGCTGTTCGTGACCTTCCATCCCGTCAGGTCCACGTCAAGAGTTCCGCTGTTGTACAGCTCCAACCATTCGCCACCGGGGTAGGTGGCGTCGTCGTACCCGTTCGGATTTGGTATCACTTCATTGATGCAAATGGAGCCGGTGCACGCCGTTGACCGACCCGCCGTGTTGACACTCGCTTCAGAGGGCAGCGTGGTCAACAACGGGGAGGTCAGCGAAAGCAAAAACAAAACGATGAGGCTGGAGGCGGTTAGGGTCTTTTTCATGAGGTTCACGTCCGATGTTCAAATGAAGCCAAAACTGTCGAATTTTTGGGCAAAAGTGTAGATCATGATGGGCACGAGAATAATGCCCATTCCGTGCGAGCGACGGATGCCGATTCGTGGCGGGAGCAGGCCGATGATGGTGCCGACGATGAGGACGCCAATCCCGACGAATCCTGTTGAGAGCCAAACGAGGGCGACGACAAAAAGGATGACACCCATCACCATTTGCTGCAGTGGAATGGCAGCGTGCAATCGAAGCATCCCCATTCCAACATAGCGCATCATGGGCATGGCAAGAAGGCCAGCGGCGAGGGTAACCGCCAACAAGCGAATAAAATCGGAGGTTGGTTCAAGGGAGGACCACGTCTCGATGGGGTACATCATCTTCAACGCCAAGGTTGCACCTGAACGGGAACGGCTGATGATGTAGAGGAAACCGAGGACCATCACGGTGACCGCAGTGTTGGTCGCCGAAAGGATGGCGATGATCTCCAAATCCTGTTTGGTCTGGGGGCCTTCAACGCCCTCTTCGGCTTCGGCCTTTGCGATTTCCAGGAGTTCATCGTCGCTCAGTTCAGTCAACCGACGTGTTTCCCAATCCATGCCGAAACCTTGCTTCCCCTGGGCTTTTGCCGCCAGGTTTCGCCCGCCCATCACGAGGACGGTGGCTTGCGAGGCGGTCATTCCGGGCAGCACCCCCATGGAGGCACCAGCCACGCTCGACCAGAAGCAGGGGACGACGAGGGGTCGGGTGGGCGGCAGGGCCCAATTTTCACGCTGTGGGGGGAGGTGCGAGGTCGTTGCGTAGATGTCGAGGAGATTGGCAATACCGAACAAACCGGCCAAGCTTGGCAGCAGCAGGCTGGCATCGGGCATGCCGATCGGGGAACGTGCGGGCAAGGTGAACACACCCCATCCATACATGCCTGCCAGCAGGAAGAAGGCCGTGGCTGCGAGAAACCCTGCAAAACGCGAGTCGCGACCGAGCACGCCTCGAGTTGATTTCTGCATCCACATCGGCCAGTCGAGCCGGGTGGTCTCGGTGGCCAAGAGCAAAAGCGAGATGGCGAGGAGGACGAAGGGAAGGACGGATCGGAGGTCGTCGTACCATCCCAGTTCTGGGCCAAACGCGATGCGAGCCAACACGATCAACGGCAACGACAGGAACAGCCCCAATTGCGAGCCTCGAGCCGACCAGGCAACGCCTCGCGCAGCATTACCGGAAAGCAGCATGCGATGGCCGGGAAGCAGGGACAGCGCGGTGTCCCCATCCGGTGCCCCAATCAGAGCCGACGGTATGTAGTTGAGGAAGGTGTGAACGGTGCCCGTCGACACGATGATGGCGGCCACCGAAGCAAGAGGTATGCCCAAATCCAACAGAGCGGGCGAGAGCGCCAACAAAATCAGGGCGACGTTGTTCACGTGAAAACCAGGAATGAGTCCGGTCAGTGAACCCAGCATCACGCCGAAGAACAAAGCGCCCAACAACCATGCAAGGTCCAAGAAATACCCCTCGAGCATGCGTTCACCTCAGGATTGATTGTTCACGTGCTCTTCTCGGTCCGAGACACCGTCGTCGTTGCTGTCTTCGGAGGTCGAGGACGTGCCGATTTGATCTTCAAGCGTGTCGCCCAGTCCGTCGCCGTCGCTGTCCAGCACATCGGCTTGGTCCAGAGTGTAGACCAGACTCATGCCGTCGTCGCTCTGCACTTGCCGCAGGCGGCCGGACCAGGTCATGGACTGGTCGAGGTGGTACTCGTCGACCCCGATGGCTTGACTCTGGAGGTTGAGAACCACCGAATCGTTGGAACCTTCTCGGACGAGGTGCCACTGGCCGTCCGTTTCGATGGCTTTGCCGTTGAGCAGAACGTTTTGGTCTCGGGCATAACTCCACTGGGTCGCTCCATCGTCCCAGAGGAGGGTCCGGGATGAGGGGACCGTTCCAAGCGTGTAATCGTGGACGACCAGTCGTATTCGCATGTCCTCGTCGTCCCACGACACCGAGACGTTGGCGATGATGTTCTGGCCGGTCTCCAGCCAGGCCGTGCGGGGTCCGGGAACGGACACCGCCACGGTGGTCCAACCGGGTGTGTAGGCCGCAGCGTCCACAAAATACGCTTCTTCATTTTCAACGCCGGGCTCCACGGCGTACTTGACGTAGGCCGAGAGCGTGTAGGTCGCTTCCGGGTCGGCCACCATTCCGACGGGGTCCGCCGACAGCATGGCGAGGAGTCGGATGGGTGTTTCTGGATTGATGAGCGTCGGGGAACCACCCTCGTTCGCGTCGATGCACCAACCGTTTTCGGATTCAGACCACAGCAGACGACCTTCCACGGTTTCCACAGTGTTGTGGACCGAAGTTGCCTCGTCCCTCGCTCGGTCTGCATCGCTGGGCAGCAAGCAAATGCTGGTTCCGCTTGGCCCGTACAGACGCCAGATCTCCGACCCGTTGGCCAGCGTCCCGGTCATGGTGACGGTCTGGCCGGATTGGTAACTCCACGTCGCCTCAGCGTTCCAGTCAAGCTGGGGAGGAGAAATGAGGTGGTTCCTGTCGACAAGAATCTCAGGCCCTTGGACCTGCAAACTCCACCGGAGGTCCCGCGTTTGATAATTGAGGGTGCCCGTGACTTCGATCTTGGAACTTGCTTCGATCCAGTCGCCGATGGCCGAACGGATGATCAGGTGCATTTGGTGCTCAGAATTGCCGTAGTTGGGATGATCGCCAAGGTATGCGGACGTGAAGGTGGAGTCGGGTGCAATGGCCTCTCCAATGAAGCCCGTGAGGCTGATCACTTTTCCGTCGTAGGCGGCCGGATTTTGAGCCACATCAGCGATCGCCAGCCTCTCCACCTCGGGCAGGTCGGCCGATGTCCATTCCATCGCTCCCGCTCCAAGCGACTGAATCCATATTCTGCCGTCGTACTCAATGACGTCACCCATGACGGTCACCGTTGTACCAATGGGCGGCATTTCGCCCGGACGATACCATCGGGATTCCACCACGCCTGTTCCATCGTCAATGATGGCGTCAACCCGATCGTCCCCCGAGGCGTAGGGGTCTTCCACCCAAGAGATGAGAGTGCCCTCAACCTTGACGACTTCGTTTTTGTATTCCAGCAACTGGCGGATTTCAATGACCTCGGGCTCGCGGACGTAGGCGTACCAGTTGAGCGTGGCCACGAGGAACATGGCAAGGGCAAACATCACCCACAATTGCTGGCCCCGCGTCTCGGGGTCGTCGTTGGTGATGCGGTCCATAAGTCCCTTCACCGCATCGGCCATGCATCTGCGTGCAAACGACCATGCTTAGGCGTTGTCTTCTTCGTCGCTGGTCGGGTTCCCGAGAAGGGCTATAAAGAAACGACTGGACGGCAAGCCATCATGAACGGTCGAGACCGCGTGATTCGCGACGAGATTCACCGGGACATTTTGGTCCCTGCTGCTCACGCCGTCATCATCGACACGCCTGAGTTTCAACGTCTACGAGCCATTCAGCAACTTTCGACGTGCGAATACGTCTTTCCAGCCGCCACCCACAATCGCTTTGCCCATTCCCTTGGCGCCTATCACCTTGCAGGATGTCTGGCTGCGCACCTCAACGATGTCCACCCCGGTCTGATTTCCGAAGACGATGAGGAACTCGTTCAACTTGCAGCGTTGCTTCACGACATCGGCCACCCACCCTATTCCCACCTCCTCGAAACCCCCCGGGTCTACGCCACCTTTCGCTCGCACGAGGCCTGGGGTCGCGACATTTTGGAATCCACATCCACCGCCATCGGCGTCGCGGTGCGAGAGGTGCTGGGAGAGCGCCGTTTGGGTCGACTGTTTGCACTGATGGACGGGGCTGATGAACACGATGGGCAACCCATTCCCAGATTCATGAAGGAAATCGTCAGCAGCCAACTTGACGTGGATCGGATGGACTACATGATTCGGGATCAAGCCAACACGGGTGCCCAAATTGGAGGCTTTGACAGCGCACGCGTCATCCGAGCCCTCCGGGTCGGAGACGATGGACGCATGTACGTGAAGCGGTGGGGGCTACCGGCCATCGAAGCCTACCTCGTCACACGGTACCACATGTACCAGCAGGTCTACTTCCACAAGGTCAACATGCTCACGCAGGCTTACCTCGTCAACATGCTCGAGCGAGCCAAGGAACTGGCAACGACCGGGGACCTCGTGGTCTCAAAGGAACTTGAGCACATGCTGCTCAACGAAGCGTTGTCCCCCGACGAGTACGTCCTGCTCAACGACGCTCACATCAAGGTCGCTCTCCCCGCTTGGGCCAACCACAGCGATGCAAAACTCTCAGGCTACGCCGGCCGGCTCCTGGCGCGAAAGAATTTCCACAAATCCCTCCGCATCGACCATCTCACCGTGGAAATGTGCGATGTGGTCATCCCGCGGATAGGTGCATCTCTTTCCGAGATGGGCTACGATGTTGAATTCGACTTGATTCAGGCGACCATCCGAAAGCGAGGCTACCTCCCCTACAACGGCGGTATTTTGCTGGAAGACGGGCGAGACGCATCCGAACATTCAGCGTTGATTCAATCGTTGGCCCAGCCTCACGAGCGGTGTCTCATCTTCGTCCCGGAAGCCGTTCGGGACGAATTGGAGCGGAACGTTCGTGAATGGATCAAACCGTCTCAATCATCCCTTGCTCAATTTGACTGAGCGGGCGAAGGTTCATGATGCGATTGTTTGAGTCCAGCACGGGGCCCGTAGCTTAGTTGGTTAGAGCGCCCGGCTCATAACCGGGAGGTCAGGGGTTCAACTCCCTTCGGGCCCACCTCTTCAGTGGCTTGCAAGGTTGCCTTCATTTCGCACAACAGACCCATAATGGTTATGAGGTGGGGGGGGTTGGGAAGAACGATTGGTGAGACTATGTCGGCATGGAAGCGAGTCGCTGCTTTGATGGGAATTTACCTCTGTTCGCTTATGGTGGTCGCTGTTCCAGCGGCCGCACAGGTGTCCGGTGCTGCGGTTTCCATGACCTGTGCGCCTGGTCAAATTCAGGTCGAAGTCAAACCCGGTGCCACCCTCACGGGCTACACCACCTGCACGGTGTCCAACCCCACGGCCTATGTGGAAAAGGTCGCTATACAGGTCACCAGCGATGGATTGGCCACCGCCGCTCCCGGCGACATGTACGTTGGAGCGAGTCAGGAAGTTGATTTCCAAGTCGTCGTCCGAGCCAACCCCTACATGCAGATGCAATCCCGCCAGCTAACCGTCTCCGCCTCGGTGCAGGAAATTAACAACCTCCCACCTCCCAACACAGCTTCCTCGCAAGTCAACGCTCTGATCAACATCATGCAGTTCAGCATCGTCCAAGTTGAAGCGGTTGAACCCTTTGTCCAACTGATGCCGAAGACCGACAAGAACTTCCAGTTCAAGGTGTACAACTTCGGAAACCAAATCGACCGAATGAAAATCGGCGTGACCGAGAACACTCGTGAAACCTTGGAAGAGGCCGGCTTCACCGTCAACCTCCCACAAACCGTGGTCACCATCGAGCCCAACACCGCTCCTGAAACCGCTCGCATCATGGTCCGCACACCCAAGAATCAAGGCTGGTCCGACGCCTACCACGTGCTCGAGTTCTACGCCGAGTCCGAGTTCGCTTGCCAGAACGGAGGCTGCAACAGAGAGTCCCAGATGATCACCGTCTACGTTCGAGGCGTGTACCTGCCCGGCTTCGAAATCGTTCCGGCCATCTCCATGATTGCACTGGCTGGTGCCGTTGCTGGGCGTCGCTTCCTCAACACCGAAGAAGAGGGTGAGGAAGAGGCCTGGCGAGAATCGGCCCCCGGTCTCTGACGCACTGTTCTCAAACAGCCACCCTGTGATTCACACAGGCGTTGATTTGATAACACCGGTTGGCAAACAACACGATAACGGGGACTGACCATGGGTGGATTACTGGACAAAGCAAACGCTGCTAAAGAACCTGAAACGGACATAAAAACGGTCGAACCTGAGCCGGTTGTCCAAGAAAAAGCAGCCCCCGCCTCCAAAGCAGCTTCTCCCTCCAAAGCAACACCTGCGATGTCCAGTGCGTCGGGTTCTCCTGACAACGCCACCAAACTCAACCTTGCGGGCTGGGTAATCATTCTCGTTGGGGCCATCCTTTCGTTGCAGGGCGGCTCTTGGGGCTTCGCTGTTGTGGCGGTCGTTCTCATTCTTGGAATCGGTGCCATCGTGCAGGCCGACAGGATGCGTGGCAGCGTCAGCAAACCCAAGCTCTACGGAAGCATCGTTGTGGCTCTGCTGATCGCCACCACACCCTACGCTGCCGTCATGCTCGTTCCAACAAACGCTTCGATGGCCATCTCCGAGGTGGAACTCAACGAAGAAACCGATGAGCTCTCGTTCAAAGTCCGTGGCACCATGTCGTCGGTGGACGTTTCAATCGAAGCCGACGGCGTTGAGATGTGGACCGGTTCAGGTGATGTCAGCAACGACATGAAGAAATTCAAGGTCCCACTTGCAGACTTCTTTGCCGGCAACGGTGAAAACCACGCCGGAACCGAAGTCGTGGAGTACATCATCAAGGGTGCTGGTTCGAACGGTCAAGAAGGCGAAATAAAAATCCCGTCCCGTTTCACGACACGAGAGGCTCAGGATGCTGGCGTCCGAATTGCTGAGCTTCACGACAGCAACGATGCAGAAGAATACGTTGGTATCACGATGGAAATCCTTGTTGGCCTCCTCAGTCCGAATGAAGATGCTGTGGACGGTGGCGGCTTCAGTGCAGTGGGTTTACGACCGATGAATGCAGACTACCAAGTTCAGGTAACCGTTAGCGGTGGGGAAACGTGGACTGAGAGTTTGATCTCCGTGGATGGAGACATGGCGACCTGGTCGCCTCAGGGCGGTGGAACAGGGAGCGGTTCAACCGCAGGATGGTTCGGACTCACAGGCTCGGGCACCGACAATTCCGGCGTCTTTTACCTCGATAAATCAGAATTTTACGAAGGCGCAGGATGCTACACGTTCACCGTTGACATCACCAACACGCTCGGAGATCAATCCGTCTTCACGTCGGAATACAGCTGGAACATCGATCTTTCATCGGGCGAACGGGACAGCAACAATGATCCCGTTCGACCCAAAGGCGACGGCGTAACCACGACCTGCTGAACAGGACGATTTTAGAGCCGTCGGCACCGCCAGACATACGTCTTAACCGTCATTGTTTCGAACGAACCACCGACCAGTTGTCCCTGCGGAGACCTTCCAAAGCGACGCCTGTCAGCGCACCCCACAGCCACGCAGCCCCCACGTCAAGGGCGAACATCACCAGCATTGCAGCGGCCGCAAGAATCCAATGATGAACCCAAACCCGTTTCGTTCGGAGGTGGAACTTCAGACGTTCAGTGGCCCATCTCGCCGCTGCAAACGAACCGATGATGGAAACAGAATACACAGCGAAGTCCATGGACACTCCCTGGCCCGTGCAGTATAACCCGTTTGTGGTGGCTTTTCAGTCCCACACTGCGGACCGATGGCTGGTTCGCTTCACTGGGCGTCCCCGTCTGCGGTGCTCTCGGGCTGTTCGCTCGTGTTGGGTGCCAGTTCTTCCACCGTATCGTAGGATTTCTCATCCGTCTGGGACTGACGAGCCACGATGACGGCTAAGCCGACAAAACCCAAGGCAGCGGCGAGGATGATCAGAATCGGAGCGTCTTCGTCTTCCTCCGCGTACTCCCACGTCACCACCGGAGATGCGGCACCGGCAGAAACAACGACGCTGTCGGCAATGCCTTGCAAGGAGTCCGGAAGCAGCGGCTTGCAGGTGAGCGTTTCATCCCCTGCGGTGTATCCATACCATGTGAACGGAACGTCTTTTGTTTCCCCGGGAGCAAGACTGACTTTCATTTGCGTGGTGTCCGCTGGTGTGTTGTCGTCCGAAAGGTAACACCACACGTCGATGCTGTTCGCTGCCGCTGCACCGGTGTTCGCTACGGTCACCATGCCTGAGACACTCTTGTTGGCCACACCTTGGGTGGTCTCGGGAGCGACGGCGGTCACCTCAACGAACGGTAGGGCGACCTCCAGTGTTGCAGTGGATGTTTTTGGCGCGTTGATGGTGGTGGAATACACACCCCAACTGCTCGAGACGGAGAGCGTAATTTGTGCGTCCTCCTCGTGAAGCACGCCGTCGCCGTCCATCCATTCAACGATTCGCTTGTGTTCATTGGTTGGCCCGTCCTCAACAAGCACGAGATGTCCGTTTTCATCGGTGAGGTCGTTCCAGTCCGCAGCTCCCCAACCCATGTCGTACACGTCCACGCTCCCGTTCGGGAGATTGGTGCTGAGTGCACGCTGGGAGAGCACACGAATCCAAGCGTCCGTGGTGCCTCCGGTTCCCTGGCTGTTGGTGTAAACGATGGAGGCGTTGTCGTGCAAAACGATGTCCTCGTCGGTGCGGGAACCGTCCAACATGCTGTCGATCACCGTGACCGACGCAGTGGTGGCGGCGTCAACCGGTGCGCTTCCGACCAACTCTGACGTGTCAAATTGGCACAACGATTTGCAGTGGATTTCAGCGCCGAGCAGAGTGCTGCTGGTAACCGTTAAGTCGCCGTGTGCGTGGATGTGGAAGCCGGATTGGAACCAATACAGCGGTGCGTTCACGGCGTCAATGTCCTGTGCGTAGACGGTTTCGGTGTTTCCTCCACCATAGATGGCCTTGGCCCACATAAGGTAGGTCGGCGTGAAGTAGTAGGAATCGAACGAGAGGGTTAGATTCGTTCCGTTGAGTGGGGCGTCAAACTGCACGATGTCGTGGCCGGAGGCGTTGACGGTTTGCTCGCCCAACGTGACCTCCATCTTCGCACCCTCGGCGACGACGTGGTCAAACTTCAGTTGCAGGACGCCGTCGTCAGCAAGATCACCAAAGTTGAGCGTGAGAACCGCGTAGATGCTGTTCACCATCAGTCCAGCGTTGAGGTCGTCGCTGAGCAGAGCTCCGTTCGTCACCACGAGTTGCCCGCCTTCTTCGACGGTGATGGACGAGCCCGTCGCCATGCTGATGTTGGCGTTTACGGTCAGGGATGCACCGCTCTGGACAACCACATGCCCGTCCATCGCTCCGTCCTCGTCCCAAATCTCAGACTCGGAGACGGTGTGTGTGCCCCCGTCTCCTGGGGGCACGGCTGCCGCAATCGGCAGACTGAGCAGTAGGAAACAGAGCACAACAGACAACAAACGTTCGGAGGTTCGCATGGTCTTCTCAGAGCGCTGCGGCGAATAAGGGTTCTTCACACCGGAGCGGTCAACCCCTCGCCACGAAGGCCTTATTCATCGTCCGGGCGTCAGCCGATTCATGAAGAACGCAACGGTAGTTGTGGTGGGCGGGGGAGGTCGTGAACACGCCCTTTGCCTTTCTCTTGACGCGTCGCCCCTGGTCGATTCCATCCATTGCGTTCCAGGCAACGCCGGCACCGCTCGTCTCGCAACCAATCACGCGTGCGACATGTCGATTGAGGCGTTGTTGGACGTGTTTGGACGGGTCGGGGCAAATCTGGTTGTGGTGGGGCCCGAGGCACCGCTGTGCGAGGGTCTGGCCGATGCGTGTTCGGATGCTCACATTCCGTGCTTCGGACCGGTTGCAGCCCTGGCACATTTGGAAGGCTCCAAGCTTCACGCCAAGCGAACCATGGAGCAGGCAGGCGTTCCCACCGCAGACTACCAACGATTGGATCACCACAGCGACGTAAACGCTGCTCTCGACGCCTTCTCAGGAGCGCCCTGGGTGGTGAAGAGAGACGTCCTCGCAGGCGGCAAAGGCGTCGTGGTCACCGAAGACAGGGACGAAGCAGCTTCCTTCATCGAGGCATCGATTCGCAGCGATGGATTCGTTCTCCTCGAGGCGTTCCTTCCGGGTGAGGAAGCCAGCATGCTTGTGGTGATGGACGGCACGGCTTTCCACACCCTACCGCCAAGTCAAGACCACAAGCGTGCCTACGACGGAGATTTGGGACCGAACACCGGTGGCATGGGTGCGTATTGCCCCGCACCGGTGATCTCAGAAGCCGTCCATGAGAAAATCATACATCGAATCGTTGAGCCCATGCACGCTTACCTCTCGGCCAACGAAACGCCCTATCGAGGCGTGCTCTTCATCGGTTTGATGATCGATGACAACGACGACCCTTTCGTGGTGGAATTCAACGTTCGTTTTGGCGACCCTGAATGTCAGGTGACCTTGCCGTTGGTGAAAACGGACGTCTTCAGCTTGCTTTACGGGGCCGCAACCGATGGCCTGCATGCGCTGTCACTCGAGGTCCATTCGGGCAGCTCGGTGACCGTTGTGTTGGCGTCCGAAGGCTACCCGGCAGCCCCCATCAAAGGTCGTCCAATCCATGGTTTGGATAAGGCGTTGACGACCACTGCGTACGGGGAAAAATGGGTGAACTTTGCAGGGGTCAGCACCTCAGAAGACGGAGGCTACATCGCCTCCGGCGGCAGGGTTCTCTCCTGCACAGCGTTGGGTGCCGACCTTGCTGAGACCCAAAAAACGGCGTACAGCTTGATGTCAGCACTGCAACTAGAAGGGGGCCATTACCGCTCAGACATTGCCCATCGAGCCATGCGCTGAACGGGTTGAAAATCATCGATGTTTCCTCATAAAGAAAAGGGCTACTGAGGGACCGACCTCTCGTAGGTAACCCATCATCTTCAAAAGGGGTTCAGAAGTGGCCAACGACGCCAGCCTTGAGGCTGGACCTAAAATGAGGGATACAAATGGAAGAACAATTGGATACGAAGGCGGTTCAGCCAAGTGCCACAATGGGGTTGCTGCTCGCACCCTTGGCCGTGCTGCTCGCTCTTGCCACCACCCGGGTCGTGGGCATAGACTACGACTTGACGTTGAACAACATGACGCCGATGCTGGTTGTCGCCGTCGCAAGCATGGCCGCTTTGCTGCCACGCATCCTGAAAGAAACTCAACCCCATTTGTCCACCTCCACCGTTTCCCTCGGCGTGTTGGTGTTGGCCATCGTCGGTGCCGAGTTGCTTTACATGTTCGCAGACGTCGACGCCGTTGCTGCATTGATGTTCGCCATCATCGTCGTGCTCGGCTCAAACCTCGACCTTCGCGGTCGACACGAATGGATGACGACGATGGTGTTCACAGCCGTCGGTTTTTGGATTGCTGTTTCCGCAGCAGGGGACGCCTACGCTGCCCTCCCAACCACCTACACCATGGCCAGCGGTGAACTCGTTTCAACAATGAATCTGGAGCGTCAAGCCACGGCCTACGTTTTCTTTGCCTACTGGACCATGTTTGCACTCGCTGGCTTGTTGGCTGGTGTGCTCGCACGAGGAAACCTCAACCCGGGTGCCGAAGACGGCTGGTTTTCTTTCCTGGGCCAAACCAAAGGATTCAATCGATCGGCAACGCCGCTGATCATCGCTCTTGTCGTGTCGATTCTCGCCTTTGCGGGTTCGCTGTGGCACTTTAACTCGGTTGAGGTTTTCAACCAGTTGGGCATCACCACTGAAGACGGTTACCACGGCTACGTGGGGTATTGGAGCGCCTTCTTGACCGGTGTTGTTGCGTTGATGATCGCAGGCATGGTTGCCGAGCGGTGGTACACTCGATCGATGCTTCTTGGGTCCATGTGGGTGCTGTACCAAGTCTCCGCATCGTTCGAGGCCGGCATGTGGTACAATGAAAACTTGGACGGAACATGGGGCGCTTTGATTTGGCTCGCCATCACGTTCTTCCTGTGCGTCGGTGTGTACTCAATCGGCAATCACGAGCGATACGGAGGCTGGGCCAACCGCGGTGAGCACGAACCTTCCCAGGCTCGCTTGTTCCTGCGAGCCCACGGTGCCGGCATGATGATCGCTCTGGCGTTCATCGTTGGCCTCGCCATCCGCATCCAGTGGTACGCTGTGCCGTCAATGAATGCGTTTGGAACAGGAAACTGGGACATGACCGGAGGCTCCGACCCATGGTACATGAAGCGAGTTGTGGACTACATTCTGGCCAACAACGCTCACCTGGTGGTCGACCCCGACCGGTTCTACCCCATCGGTGGTATCAACCCCCGTCCGCCGCTGTTTTCGTGGTCCATGGCCCTTGGCGCCATGGCGGTCGAACCCTTCTTGGGTTCACCTGAAAATGCGGTCTGGTGGAGCATGCTTGCTCTGCCAGCCGTTTACGGCGCGCTCACGGTGTTCCCCATCGCCAGCATGGCCCGGGATCATTTCGGCAAAGGCGCCGCTGTTCTGGCTGCTTGGCTCATCGCCTTCATGCCAGCCCACGTGACCCACTCGACATGGGCACTCGCCGACCACGATTCGTTTGTGATGCTCTTCATCTCGATCGGATTCATGTATTGGCTGCGAGCGGTGAAGTACGCTGGCTCAGCCCGTCTCACCAAGACCACAACCCCCCATCCGCTGTCCTTTGTTCGTGCGTTCCACGACGTGGCCGAACAGCGCAAGGCGGCCATGGCCAACGCGGTCCTTGCCGGCGTTGCGTTCGGTATCGTTGCGCTTGGCTGGAAAGGGTTCGTGGTCGGCCCGTCCATTCTTTTCCTGGCTTACGCATTGCAGGTCGCTCTGAACATGTTCCGCCGCCGAGACTCCACGGTCCTCAGCGTGATGTTCTTGGTAATGCTGACGACCACGTTCTTGATGGCCTTGCCCTTCTACGCACACCCTCAGCTCAACCTGGTGTTCGATTCGACCGGATTGCAGCCGTTCCTGTTCATCTTCGGCTTCACCATCGCCATCGCCTACATCACCACCGGATTCCGAGACAAGCCCTGGTTGCTGGTTCTCGGTACTCTTGGCAGCGTGGCTCTGGTCTTCTTTGCCGTGTTGTATGCGCTCAAAGTGGCTGACATCTCGGACGCATGGGATGTGTTGTTCACCGGTAGCGGATACTTCACGAAGACCAAGATCTTCGGGACTGTTGCTGAAGCCAATGCGCCCAATCGCGCTCAATTGTTTGCCTCCTTCGGACCCATCACGTTCCTGCTCGCTCTCATCATGGGCGGCGGCTTGTTGTGGCGCGGTCTACGGTCGCGAAACGGCACCGCTCTCGTGTTTGGTGTCTGGGTCTTTGCGGCGACCTTCATGGCATGGAACGCCGCTCGTTTCATGTTCAACGCCACGCCCATCATGGCCATTCTCGGTGCAGCGGGCATCGTTGCCTTTTGGCGATGGGCGGAGTGGAGCAGTTTGGTCCGCTCGTGGAAGAAATTTGGAATCCGAACACCGGGCGATCGAATCGCTGGTGCTCGTAAGGCTGTTTGGCGCACACCTCAATTCTCCGCAGTGTTCCTCGTCATGATCATGATTTTCAGTCAACAAGCCACCTACGGACTGGACTCCGCCATCCCCGGCACCTCAACCCAAGAGCAGGAAATCGACGAACGCATCTACAACATCGTCCCGGACATCCTCCGATTCGATGAATTAGGCTTCTCTCTGTTGGACAACAAAGACGACGATGGTCGTCGATACCTCGGAAGTTTCGGATCGTCGTTCAACGACAACGGCTGGAACGCCGCCTACCAATGGCTGGAAAATCAAGACAGGCAAATGAAGTACTCGGACAAACCGGCCTTTGTCTCATGGTGGGACTACGGATTCCAAGCTCTCAGCACGGGCCAGCACCCCTCTGTCTCGGACAACTTCCAGTCGGGAATCCCCGCAGCAGGAAACATGCTGCTTGCACGAAGTCAGGACGACTTGACAGCGATGTTCATTTGGCAACTCTCAGAGGGCGATCGCACGTACGCCAGCGACGGTGAGGATTACAAGATGACGGAACGGTTCATCGACACGGTTGACGCCTACCTGACCGATGACCAAATGGACGACTTCCAAACCATGCAAATGACCTTTGATGAAACCATGATCGACTTCATCGAGACGCGGTCCTTCAACGTCGTGAAAACCAATCGAAACATCGTGATGGCGGAGGGTTACACCCACGAGGCCGGTGTTTTCGACAGCACCACCAAGGTCTACAAGATTTACAAGGACTATGAACCCATTCCCTGCACGGACGCCGTTTCAACGTCGTGCGTCGGTGATGCTTGGGGTTCAATGGACCAAGCCGACATCACGTTCAACAACAACGTTCGAACTGCATCGGAAACCGTTGAAGGCCGAACTCACACCATCTTTGGCGATTATTGGTACACCGACGACCTTCTCGACGAATACACCTCGGTTTCAACGTCGATTCATCGAAAGAACGCACGCTTGGCCATGGCGGTTCAGCTGTTGACTGAAGCGTTTGATGCTCACCCAACCGCAAGTATACACGATCTGTACCACGACCTCATCAACCTTGAGGGACACTACAAAGTTCAAGATTACGAAGGCGCACCTGGCGAAACCATCAGCAGAGATCATGAAATTCGGTACTTCGCTGTCGACGATCGGTTGTACCCTCGAGCCGGCCGATACACGGCCGATGCGCAGTACAATCGAGGACAACCCATGGGCATCTTTGGTGCTCCCACCATTTTGGCAGGTCAAGACATCACCACCTACATGGACGAAGTGTACGAAACCGTGCGAGGCGATTTCCAAGATGAAATGACCCGAGAGGAGGTGGACGAAGCCATGCAGAAGGACTTCCTGAACCAACAAGCCGGTGCCGACATCGACATGCTGCAGATTGAAGACGTGCGAGTGGACCACAACCCTGCCTTCTTCGACACCATGGTCGCACGAACTTACGTCGGATACGGTGCGTCCACGTTGGGTCTTGACGTTGGCTCAAGCAATCCACAACCCGCTCAGCACTTCGGGCAGTCGGGTTCTCCAGGGAGCATTCTCACCAATTCTTTGCCGCTTCCGGGGGCCATGATGAACCACTTTGTGGTCTCCAA
>MDTG01383767.1_pt1 | contig 22963 bp, 16 predicted proteins | sample 811421 | NCBI WGS metagenome assembly MDTG01 (sample SAMN05326645, study PRJNA326480) | marine metagenome | isolation source: seawater | place: Pacific Ocean: South East | collected 2011
CATAATTTTTGACTCCTTCAAACATAAGTCTACGATGCATTTAATTAAATACTCCTGCGTTATAAAACGCCCAGAATTCTCTAGTTTTTCGATCTTTTCAACTAATTGATCATAATCATATACATCTCTCATATTATCTGAATGTATTAACACATACCCTGTATCAATAGAGAATTTAAGGTCGAGGTAGTGTTCAAATTGGGCACTGTCCTCCTCGCCATATTCCCCGATCTTTGTGTTCAATTTGAGGTTTTGTAACTCAATACTACTGCGCAAAGTTTTTCCTATGTGTTCTCTGAATTTTCTGAAATAACAATGTAACCTTCCTTTATTTTATACATGTCATGTTTAAATCAAATTAGTTGTTGGAACTTCATATACTTGCTTTTTCCCACAAATATAAATTTTTTTTTGTGCTAAAAAAAGAGAGGCAACTTCTTTATTTATAACATTTAGTCCACCCGTGTAGCTGCCAAAAGCCGGCAGAATTAATCGTTCTTTGTCGTGTATAAAACATCTTCCCTTGATCCTTCTTCCTGCCAAACGCACATTAACCACTGGGTGGAAATGGCCAGATATCTCGGGATTTTTAGGTGCAAGACTAGCCCTATGGCGAAATGTTATATTATCTATGCTCACTTCATCTAGGTAACGTCCTTTGAGACGATGTGGAAGGGATGGATCGTGATTTCCGATAATCCACAGCCATTCATAATTCAAAGTTAATCTTTTTAAAACTTTTATATCTGAAGCTAATAAACCGACGTTGTGATGGTGAAAACTATCACCTAGACTTAAAATCTTTCGCACCTCAAAGTTCTCCAGAAGAAGGACTAATTTCGATAGTGTTGCAGTGGTGTCATAAGGAGGTAAAAACTGATTGGTGTGCTTTGCTATCGCTCTGCTCTTTCCAAGATGGAGATCAGAAACAACAGCCAGTTTTTGATTTGGCCAAATTAGGCCACCGGATGGATCAGCAATGAATCTGCTGCCGCAGAACTCAAAGTCAAATTGTTTCATTTTTCTTCAATTTATTCACAACTTTTGCCTCGTCAAATAACTCATAGGCAAGACTCTGTAAAAGAAGCTCCTCTGCATGGCCTCCGTATACTGGTTCCTTTCCAACTTCTAGAATTAATGGAACTGCGAGCGGTGTTGTTCTATCATATTGAATGTGCCTAATATTTGAACCGTTAAGCTCAAGTAATTGCTCTATTCTGCTCAAATCTGCCAATCCTCTTAAGGCTTCGTTACGGGTTGCCTTGAGAAGAATATGATTTGGTTCATACTTTCTGAGAGTATCGTATATGATATCTGAATTGAAAGTGATTTGTTTTCCCGTTTTATTTTTGGTTGGGAATCGTCGCTGGATCAGTCCGCTCACAATTGCAATCTGTCTGAATGTTCGTTTTAAAAGTGATGAGTCTTCCAACCAGGGATCAATCCCGTCGTATAAAGCGTCTTGATTAAATAATACTTCCGGCTTTTTGATGGGCCTTAAACCCCAACAAGTAAGTGCGTAGTCATTTACAACAAAACCGAGCGGAGCAAGACCGATGAACTCCATTTGTTTTGTTAAAAGTAATCCAAGAGTTTGGTTAGCATTTCTTCCAGCAAAACTATACGTTACCATGTACCACTTCCCTGCTCGTGGAAATGTCTCAACCAATAATTCGTTATTTTTTGGCAAATGAGCAGCTTTTTTCTGCAATTCTAGCCATTCACGACAAGAATTTGGTAGTTTATTCCATGACACCGGATCCGAGATTATCTTACGTACTCTTCTCGCAAGGCTTGAATTAAGAGGAAGTTTTCCGCCGGCGTAGATCGGAACTTTTGGGTCTTTTCCTTCGGCTGAAGTCACTTCTGCAGAAAGATCCTTTATGCGTACAAAACTCCATACCTTTCCTCCAAGTATAAATGTATCGCCTGGACTCAAAGACTGAATAAATTGTTCTTCAACTGTTCCTACATATTCCCCACGTTTTTTTTTGACACGAAGAGTTTCAGCTTCAACTATTGTGCCAACATTCATTCGAATTTTTCGAGATATAGACTTACTAGTTATCCCGTAAATACCAGGTTTTTTTTGATCTATTTTTCTCCATTGTTCATAACTTTGCAATACATAACCGCCATTTGAGGCATAGTTAAGCAACTCTTTGAACTCGTCTTGATCAAGATTTCGGTACGGAAATGAGGAAGAAACCTCTTGGTGCATTGAGTTAAACTGAAAATCTTGACTACAGGCCATGAGTAGTAGGTGTTGTGCTAATACATCTATTGCGCCAGGGTTCACAGAAATATCATCTATATCTCCTTCTATTATCGCCTCTATAGCTGCTTGACATTCTATCACTTCGAAGAGATTGGTGGGGATCAATATTGCTCTGCTTGAAGCAGATAACACATGATTGGACCGCCCCACACGTTGAATCAAACGACTGATTCCTTTTGGAGCACCAATCTGTACAACTAGTTGTACCGAACTCCAATCAACACCAAGATCGAGCGAGGATGTGGCTATAATGGCTTTTAGATCTCCTTTAGCCATTGCGTTCTCGATTTTTGTACGTTGGCTTACGGAAAGCGATCCGTGATGAAGCCCAATTGGAAGGCATTCATCATTTAATTCCCACAAACTTTGGAATATTATTTCAGCCTGCGCTCGTGTGTTAACAAATATTAACGTGGTTTTGTTTTTTTTTATCTCTTCCATTAGCTCTGGTAACGCATATTGGCCAGAGTGGCCTGACCACGGAGGAGGCCTCTTTGCTTTAACAATGCTTATTTCCGAAGGTGGTCCTGGGGTTGCTGTTATCGTACGAACAAGTTTTTGCTGGTCTGCCGGCGCTATCCACTTGGATATGTGATCTGTGTCAGAAACTGTTGCTGATAATCCTATACGACGAGCGCTTGGGCTAAATTTTTGAAGACGCGCCAAACAAAGGGACAATTGATCTCCACGTTTACTATTAATTATTGCATGTATTTCATCAATAATTACTGTGTTGATGAAACTCATCAAAGTTTTTGCCTCCGGATAAGATAGCAGAAGAGCAAAACTCTCCGGTGTGGTGAGGAGGATTTGAGGTGGCGTCTTCATTTGGGCTCTTTTGCGATGATTAGAGGTATCCCCTGTGCGGACATCAACATTAATACGCAAATTCATTTCTTCGATAGGTATTGTTAGGTTGCGAGCTACGTCTTCAGCGAGAGCCTTCAATGGTGAGATGTAGATGGTATGCAACTCAGGATAAGGGGATTTGAGCAAATCTATCAAAGAAGGTAAGAAGCCTGCTAGCGTTTTGCCACCGCCGGTCGGTGCGATGAGTACGTCGTGGGAAAATTGAGCAGGGCGTTTAATTAGTTCCAGTTGATAATCGTACGGTTCCCAGCCCTTTTTTTTGAACCAAGTCGAAAATGGCAGGTCGAGTTCACATTTGTTTTGCATTGTTATATGGTCTTTTTACCTTACACTAAAGCATATAGTACGGGGTTAGTATTCAAACGGTTTCGATATGAATGATAAATATTCTTGGTTGCGACAGGGCACCAAAGGACTTGTTTGCACGCCTGGTAAGTTTGTTATAGATCCCATCCAGCCAACGGATTTGGCGGTCATAACCCATGGTCACGCAGATCACGCTCGATCTGGGCACCGTCATATTATAGCGACACCGGAGACTATCGCTATAATGAGAGCGCGCTACAAAGATATTCGAAAAGAAAGCACTACACCATTAGATTTTGGCGTAGCTAAAAAGATTAACGATGTGGAAATCCGTTTTGCTTCTGCGGGACATATTTTAGGTAGCGCACAAGTGGTAATTGATTACAGAGGTACTCGAGTGGTGGTGTCTGGGGACTACAAGAGACGCGCAGATCCAAGTTGCGAGCCCTTTGAACTAGTTCCATGTAATTTGTTTATCACCGAGGCGACATTTGGTCTTCCAGTTTTTTCCCACCCGCCTGCTGATACCGAAGTTCTGAAGCTGCTAAACTCTCTGAAAAAATTTCCTGACAAAACCCATCTGGTGGGTGTTTACGCTCTCGGTAAATGCCAAAGATTACTGTGCCATATTCGGAAGCATGGTTATACCGAGCCCATATTTATCCATGGTGCAATGAGACCTCTCTGCGACCTATATAAGAGTTTTGGTTATGAACTTGGTGAATTAGTTCAAGTGACTTCTAGGGTAAAAAAAATTACCGCAGGTAAAATTGTTGTGTGTCCCCCCAGTGCAATTGCGGAAAAATGGTCGAGAGGTTTTGTAAGCCCGATGACTTGCCTCGCAAGTGGATGGATGCGCATACGGCAACGGGTAAAACAGCGTCAAATTGAATTGCCATTAATCATTTCCGACCATGCAGATTGGTATGAGTTAACAACAACGGTGCGCGAGGTAGGTGCAAAAGACATTTGGGTTACACATGGCCAAGAAGAAGCGCTTGTCCATTACGCGCAAACGATTGGCCTAAATTCAGCACCTTTGTCCTTGCAAACATAAAAAGAGGTCAACGTGAAGCTATTTGCGCTTTTGCTTGAACAACTGGTCTATTCGAGTTCGCGAAATCAAAAGATCCGACATCTCATAACTTATTTTTCTCAAGAAAAAGATCCGGATAGAGGGTTTGCTGTTGCCGCAATTGCTGGGACACTTCAAATCCCAAATATTACTTTTAGTGTCATTCGAAAGTTAATTGAAGATAGAGTTGATCCCGAATTGTTTCGACTTTCCTACGATTATGTTGGCGATCTTGCAGAGACTGTGTCACTCGTTTGGCCCTCTAATATTACTTCAGAGAATATTTCTTTGTATGCCGCTACGAATACACTTGCCTCCTCTAGTCGAAGCGACGCTCCTAAGACTTTAGCAATGCTTCTAGATAGGTTAGGACAGAGCGAGCGGTTTGCTCTTTTAAAACTAATAACCGGCGGGCTTAGAGTTGGTGTATCTGCACGACTTTTGAAAATTGCTTTGGGAAAATTTGGTAATAAGAATGTCATCGATATCGAAGAGCTGTGGTTTGGGTTAACTCCCCCTTACACAGACTTGTTTGAATGGCTAGAAGGTAAGGCCAAGCTCCCCAATGTCGACAGGGCACTGTTATTTAGGCCGGTGATGCTTGCGCACCCAATAGTAAAAAATGATTTAAAATCAATGAGTGCTAAGGAATTTATAGCAGAGTGGAAATGGGATGGCGTGCGCGTTCAAGCGATAGCTTATAAAAACCAAAGCCGACTTTATACAAGAACAGGAGAAGATATAAGTCGAAGTTTTCCAGATGTTTTGGACCAAATAAATTGGCAGGGTGTGATAGATGGGGAATTACTGGTTGTACAAAAAAACACCGTACAGCCGTTTGAACAATTACAAAAAAGACTCGGGCGCAAAAAACCCACCAAGCAGATATTAGACCAATACCCCGCTCACATCATGGCATATGATATTTTGGAAAATAATAGAGAAGACCTTCGTTCGTTGACTTTTTTGGAGAGACGGCGGCACTTAGAGGAGTGGTTTGCGCTTGAAAGACCAAAACGCATTTCTTTGTCTGAAATTATTTCTGTTTCTAAATGGAGTGATCTTACTAAGTACCGTGACCTTTGCCGTTTACATGGTTACGAGGGACTTGTACTTAAACGACGACAATCTCCTTATTTAGTAGGTCGTAAAAAAGGGCATTGGTATAAATGGAAACGTGATCCCCTAAGTGCGGAGTGCATCCTAATGTACGCTAAACGTGGACACGGAAAGCGATCGTCATATTATTCTGATTACACTTTTGGTTGCTGGTCAAATAATAATGACAATACTTTAATGCCGGTAGGTAAAGCATATTCCGGCTATACGGATGATGATTTACTTAGACTGGATAAATATGTTCGCGATAATACGACAGAACGGTTCGGACCAGTTAGATCGATAAACCCATCTTTAGTGCTTGAGATTGCTTTTGATGCAGTTCAATTTTCTAATAGGCATAAATCTGGAATTGCAATGCGATTTCCAAGAATAAAGCGTGTTCGTTGGGATAAGCCAGCTAATGAGGCTGACAGCGTCGAAAAGTTGCGACAAATGGTTGATCAAAGTGCCTTTGTTAAAATTTGACCAGGAATGATAGGTATTATTTACGGTATCATTTCATAAACTCATGCCCTTTTTGGTTATAAAAGAACTGTGAAGATACAAATAAACTCGCGTTTCTGTAAAAAACAAAATCAATTTTATTCCCTTAGTTGGGATCGGCTGAAATCTAATGACAATAATTTACAAATTTCTGGTTTCATATCAATGTCAATTAGGATTCCAATTGATAGCTTTTGTTTCTGTGTAACTTAATAATTCATCCAAACCCTCCTCTCGACCAACGCCGCTATTTTTAAAACCACCATATGGTACATTTCGGAAGTGAGTATTTGTTCCATTTATCCAAATATAGCCTGCTTTGATATTTCTAGAGAAATACATGGCTGTATTGAAGTCGTTGGTGTAAATTGAAGCCGTAAGGCCATACTCTACATCATTCGCTATGTTAAGAGCGTCCTCTATGGCAGACCACTTCATGACACTTACAACCGGTCCAAACACCTCTGTTTTTGCAATCTCCATGGACTGTTCAACGTCCAATAATAACGTTGGCTCGATCCAATAACCCTTTTGAAACATTTCACCCTTAGGACAGCCGCCACCAACCACGCATTTTGCTCCCTGATTTAGCGCCTCATTAATCATTATTTTAATTCTATCGTACTGCGGTTTTGAATTAATTGGACCCATATTGACATCGGGATCTAGAGGATCGCCAATTTTCAGTGCATTCAGTTTTTCTATCATCCGGTTTACAACTGCATCATGAAGGTCTTCATGCAATAAAATTCGACTAGTTGAACCACACGATTGCCCTTGCCATGCAAAGTTCATTCCACGTATTGCTGCTGTGGCTACTTGCTCGACATCAGAGTCGGAGCAAGCGATTAGTGGATTTTTTCCTCCCAATTCCAGCGTAACATTTTTCACTGCAACTTCAGAGGCAGAATTTTGAATTCGCATACCGGTAGCCGCCGATCCTATGAAAGCAATTCTCTTAATCTTGGGATGTTTAACAATTGCTTCACCCGTCAAGCCATCTCCAGTGAGTATGTTCACCAACCCAGAGGGAAAGGAGTTTTGACAAATTTCCGCCAGGATGCATGCTGATAAAGGACTTTGTTCGGGTGGTTTAATTAAAATAGAGTTACCAGCAATGACGGCTGGTGCCAGCCTAGAGGCTGCAAATCCCATAGGATGGTTAAAGGGGATAATTCGACCAACAACTCCGTATGGCTCTCTTATTGTGATGTGCAGACCTGAGGAAGTGGATGGAATTGTTTCTCCTTTTAGTTCGTACCCCAAACCAGCATATAAACGAATTCTATCCGCAGCAGTAACTACGTCCTGATTCATTGGACCAACAGTATTCCCAGTATCCCGGACCTCCAAAGTTGCAATCTCTTCTTTGCGATCAAGTAGCATTTGCGCAAAGTCATTCAACACTTTTACGCGATGGCCCATATCAGTTTTAGCCCACTCCATCTGCGCTCGTTCCGCCGCCTCATAGGCGACGTCAACATCATCAGGGGTTGCACATGGTACGCTGCCAATTAATTCTTCGTTCATCGGATTAAAGCTCTCAATACGGTTCCCCGTCGCGCTATCCACAAGTTTCCCATTTATTAGCATTTTACCGTGAAAGAGTTCTGTCACTATTCCCTCCATAAATTCGTGCAACAGTAAGCATACTTCAAATTATTTGCTATATAAATATAGTACAATAATTCTAATTTTGAATAAAAATTTATAGTTTTGTGTAACTATGTCGGCAAAAACACCGTATAGCAGTAAGGACAAGTTTGATCATTTAACACATCTTAAGTGTTAAAGATTGGTTTTGACAGAATCCAACATTCGCATAGGTATAAAGCTGGAATTGATGCCAGGTTTCCACGAATAAACCGTTTTTCTGGGGGAGGAAAGCTGATTGAGCGGATAGTGAAAAATGTTTACTACGAATATGCAATCAAAGAGTGTTTAAAAAACTTTGACTATAAAATTCCACCGAAATTTCTTCATTTGATTTTTTGGTTGTTGGTTCAGAGATGATAAATATTTTGATGATTAATCTGAAAATAAAGTTTACGCAAGGTAAAAGAATATTGGTGGTTTAATTTTTTTAGTATATTTCATTCAAAATATTACAGAGGTCTGAAACGTCTGACACAGTATGAATAAGATTTCATGAAAAACGGTGAATTTATCTAACAAACCTAACAGAGTGTAACAAGTTTTTGAGAAAAAGTTAAGAATATGTTCAATCAAAAAGAATTATTGAAAAAATTAGATAGAACTTCACAAAATATAAGCATTCGAAGAGACTCAAACTTTGATTTCAATAAGGATGATGCGGCATTTATAATAATAGAGGGATCACTATTAGCATATAATGAAAAAAATCTTACACAAACCTTCAGTGTTGGTGATCCGATTGGATTTGCGGAGGTAATAGCTGCACGAGAGAAAAATCTTAGGTTTAAATTACTCACTGATTTAAAATTAAAAAGATTTGATGGAACAGATATCAGAAAAAATGCAAATGCAGCTGATGTGGTTTCACGAACAATAATAAAATACAGTATTAGCCGTATTTTTGATTTTAAAAATAGATCTACCAGCACAATTTTTGAAGACATATTTTTAGAAAAAAATTTTAAATCTCTTCGTCGAAGCACCCATGAAGAGGATGGGTTGATATTTAGAATTAATGATACCGCCGATTCTATGTATTTTCTTGAAAGGGGTAAGGTTGGTTTATACTCTGAAAATAATAAAAAGGTTGCAGAATTAAAATCTGGAGAATGTTTTGGTGAGGCGGCACTCTTACATAACAGAAGAAGAAATTATTCTGCAATTGCTCAAACACGCACGAATCTTGTTGTTATAGAAAGAGCACTTTTAAAAAAAGAACTGACAAAAGATCCTCCAGTGGTGCGTCTCTCAGTAATTCTTTTGTTAAAACGATTAGAACTTACGAATAAAATGAATTGGGCTGACGATTTTAAAAAATAATTTTTCAAAAAGCATGCGCTTTTCTACATTTTTTGTTTTCTTTAAGACAATTGATGAGCTTTGTCTTTCTATTGCCAATAAATTCATCTAAATTCTAACCTTTTGTATACTAGGAGTTTTGAGCAACCATACAGTGCCTTTTCAATCAGTTTCTAATTTGCGGATGACAAGGCCTTTTTACTGTAAGAAATTTAATTCAACAGATTTCAATAATTAATGCTACGGTCAACTGTAATTTGTGGTAGGTCTGAATTTTTTTCTCAGTCAACTGAATTGTTATTTCTCAGCGGTACTAGATTTTCTTGAAAATATTATTTAAAAGCTCTGGATAAAATTTTTTATTAACGCAGCATATTATAACTAATTGCCGTTTAAGTATTATGAAAAGTCTAAACCAATTTCAAAAACGGATATTACAAGCAACATTAGAGATGCGCAAAGTCTTTGAGGCTACACCAATTCAAAAGAATGAACATTTATCAAGAAAATATAACGCAAATATTTACCTTAAAAGGGAAGATTTAAGCCCTGTTAGATCCTATAAAGTAAGAGGGGCTTGCAATGCAATGCGAAAACAAAATGATGTTGAGCATTTTGTTTGTGCAAGTGCCGGGAACCACGCTCAGGGTGTCGCTTTTATGGCGTCATTTCTTGGAGTAAAGGCAACCATTTTTATGCCAATTACGACGCCCCAGCAAAAGATTTCAAAAACGCAAATATTTGGTGGTAATAATGTTAAGGTCTCTTTAGTTGGCGATTACTTTGATGAATGTTTGGCTGCTGCCCAGGAATTTAGTCTGCAAAATGCTGCCTATTTTTTATCGCCATTTGATGATATCGACGTAATTGAAGGGCAGGCAACGGTCGCTTCTGAGATAAAAGAGCAACTAAATTTTTCTCCTGATATGATCATTATGCCAGTCGGTGGTGGTGGTTTATCGGCTGGCGCAATTTCGTTTTTTGGAAATGAATGTGAATATACTTTAGTTGAGCCTCATGGCGCAACAAGTTTGAAGGCAGCGCTTTCGGCAGGCAAGCCAAAAAGATTAGATGAGATTGATAATTTTACAGACGGTGCGTCAGTGGCAATGATTGGTAGACTAAATTTTGAAATTCTCAAAAAAATTCATCCAGATTGTCTTTATTCAGTTCCAGAAAATCGAATTTGCACAACGATGCTTGAGATGTTGGATATTGAAGGCATAGTACTTGAGCCGGCCGGTGCTCTATCCATCGATGTCTTAAAAGATATTCCTAGCAAAATTGCTGGACGCAACATCGTGTGTGTTGCGACAGGAGGCAACTTTGATTTTGAACGTTTGCCGGAGGTGAAGGAACGGGCAGGGCGTTTCTCCGGTATAAAAAAATACCTTATTCTTAGCTTGCCCCAAAGACCAGGTGCGCTAAGAGACTTTCTGAAAACTCTTGGGCCCAATGAAGATATTACGCGATTTGAATATCTAAAAAAGTCAGCGAGAAATTTTGGCAGTATACTTATTGGTTTAGAGACTAAAGGACCAGAAGATTTTAAAGCACTTTTTTCGCGCTTAGATGAAGGGGAATACAAATATAAGGATATAACAGAAGATCAAATTTTATCTCAGTTTTTGATATAAGGTTCTAAGAAGCTTCATCTTTTGAACATGGATTTGAAAATTTAGAATGCCAAATCATTTAGAACAATTAGAATCTGAAAGCATATTCATATTGCGCGAGATTGTAGCACAATTTCGAAAGCCGGTAATGCTTTATTCAGTTGGAAAAGACAGTAGTGTAATGTTGCATCTTGCTGAGAAAGCTTTTTTTCCTGCACCGATACCGTTTCCAGTCTTACACGTTGATACAACATGGAAATTTAAGGAAATGATTTCATTCAGGGATCGGGTTGCTCTAGATAAAAAACTTGAACTGATCGCCTACACAAATGAAGAAGGAATAAAAAAAGGAATAAACCCATTCAGTAGCGGATCCGCGGTTTACATAGAGGTTATGAAAACAGAGGCACTAAAGAAGGCATTAGACCATTATGGATTTGATGCGGCAATCGGTGGTGCAAGAAGAGACGAGGAAAAATCAAGAGCAAAGGAACGAATTTTTTCAATAAGAAACTCTTCGCATCGCTGGGATCCGAAGAGACAGCGTCCTGAACTTTGGAAGATTTTTAATGGGAAGATTAAAAAAGACGAGAGCATTCGGGCCTTTCCGCTCTCTAATTGGACTGAATTCGATGTATGGCATTACATATATGAAGAAAAGATTGATATTCCTTCTTTATATTTTGCAAAACCTAGACCAGTCGTTCGCAGAGAAAATACATTGATAGTCGTAGATGATGAGCGTTTGCCCCTTGAACGGAATGAGTCTCCAATCCTTCGTCCAGTTCGATTTCGTTCTTTGGGATGCTACCCGCTTACGGGTGCTGTCGAAAGTGAGGCATCTACAGTTCTTGAAATTCTTGAAGAAATGATGCTATCAAAATCATCTGAACGCGTTGGGCGACTTATTGATAACGATGCTGGTGCATCAATGGAAGAGAAAAAACAAGAGGGTTACTTCTGATGGTCCACCGCTCCGAGGTGCGTGTTGGGTCACCCAAGATAAAAAAATATTTAGACCAGCATCTTAGAAAAGATCGTCTGCGTTTTGTTGCTTGCGGGTCAGTGGACGATGGAAAATCTTCACTTCTCGGCAGGTTGGTTTTTGACAGTGATGGCCTTTACGAAGATCAAATCAATTCTTTAAAACTTGATAGAAAAATTTCAAGTAAAAAGGGTAAAATTTTAGATTTTTCACTTCTTTTTGACGGGCTTCTTGCTGAACGTGAACAAGGAATCACGATAGATGTTGCTTATAGATACTTGTCGACAAAAAAACGAAATTTTATAATTATTGATACTCCTGGTCACGAACAGTACACACGAAATATGGCAACTGGTGCTTCAAATGCAGAAGCTGCTATAATTTTAGTTGACGCGCGGAAAGGTTTGTTGGAACAAACACGCCGACACAGTTTTATCATCTCGCTTTTGGGGATAAAGCATGTTGCTGTGGCGGTCAATAAAATGGATCTAGTAGATTGGAGTCAAAAGATTTTTCAGTGCATCTCCGACGAGTATACTAGTTTTGCTTCAAAGATTGGACTTACACAGACTCTCATTGTCCCAACATCTGCAGTTACAGGAGAAAATATTTGCCAGATAGGAAATAACACACCGTGGTACGAGGGAGGGACGCTGCTTGATTACCTAGAAAATGTAAAACCGGATCATAAATCGTTTTCTTCGGAATTTCGAATGCCAGTCCAGTGGGTCAATCGGGCAAATCAGAACTTCAGAGGCTTATGTGGAACTATATCCAACGGCACTCTACGTGTTGGTCAAAAAATTACAGCCCTTCCTTCAGATATTGTGACCACTGTAGAACGAATAATTTCTCCAAGAGGTGATGTGGATTTGGCAAATGAGGGCACTGCGATAACGCTCACTCTTGCGAATGAAATCGATATTTCTCGTGGTGACTATTTGTCTGGAATTAAAAATAAGCCTGAAGTTACCGATCAATTTAAAGCTACGATTGTTTGGATGGATAAAAAACCGCTTTTTTCGGGCCGTATTTATATATTGAGAACAAGTAGTGGCTTTGCAATCGCTCAGATTACTTCGCTTCATCATAAAGTTGATCTTTCCACTCTCATATCACATTCAACAAAATCGTTATCTTTAAATGAAATAGGCATATGCAATATTGCATTAGATAGAGTTATTCCCCTCGACAACTATAAAAAAGATAAAGAGACCGGAAGTTTTATCCTCATCGATCGGTCTGACTGTTCGACTGTAGCATGTGGAATGGTTGAGCATTCCCTTCGTCGTGCGCAAAACATCATACCGTTTAAAGTACACCTTGATAAAAAGGCTAGGGCTTCTGCTAATCAACAAAAAGCCTGCGTTATTTGGTTTACGGGGTTGTCTGGTGCGGGAAAATCTACGATTGCAGATCTGGTTGAATACAAATTGCATTCCTCAGGATTTAAAACAATGTCGCTTGACGGAGACAATATGAGGAGTGGGTTAAACAGGGATTTAGGATTTACTGAGGCAGACCGTGTGGAAAATATCAGACGGGTTGCTGAAGTCACCAAGCTTATGGTAGACGCAGGATTAATTGTTTTGGCGAGTTTCATTTCACCTTTTCGCAGTGAACGGCAGTTTGCTCGGGATCTTTTAGAAGAGGACGAGTTTTATGAAGTTTTTATTGATACTCCAATCGAGATTTGCGAAAAGCGAGATCCCAAAGGACTGTATAAAAAAGCGAAAAGTGGATTGCTTCCGAATTTTACTGGTATTGATAGTCCGTATGAGGAACCGGCGAACCCAGATCTAAGGCTAGATACAACTGAAGAAGAGCCAGAAACCCAAGCTAATAAAATTATTAGTTTCTTGAAGGAGAAAGGTATTCTGAAATGGTGGCTTTGATCAAAAAAGATTGATTGACAGTTTATTTTTTCCTATCCTAACAAGAAGCAAATTTTCAGGAGGGTAACGCAAAACACATTGGTTACGAAAGTAATTGGCGACAGTCATATTTTTTACAGAAATGACCTTCCACTGGTTGGGTGTTTATGAAATTAGATTTAAACTAAGAAACGGTGACTTTAACATTTAAGAGATTACAATGTATCTGTATGGCTGGGTGTTCTAAAAAGACCCAAATATTTTGGTGAATCAAAAAAAATTATACGGCACCAAATTTATTTTTATTTATTTTTTCCTTGGTTGCTTTAACGAATAGGGCACGTGTTTTCTTCATAACATCTATGCATTTTTTGTCATAATCGTGCCTCGGAAGAGGATCATGCCTCCAATTTCCAGAAGTGTCAAAACCTCGTAAATGTAAAGCAGTCAATTCTGGAATTCGGGTTTCACGCACATGCGGGGCACAATAATGAATTGACAGCCCAACCCGTGGATTTTCTGATTTATTTGGACCTGACCCATGAACAACGCTCTCATGATGGAACACAACCTGACCTGCTTTTAAGGGCGCAGACACTGCTTCAGATAAATCAACGCCTATTACATTCTGTCCCTGCGTAAGAAGATTGTTATTATCTGCATGAATTTCATGCTTGATATTGAGCTTATGAGACCCTGGAATATAGTTAATACATCCTGACTCAGTTGACGCTTCATTGAAACTTAGCCAAGCAGTACAAGTTTCCGCCGGCTCAAAACCATATGTAAATGTATCGGTATGGTAAGATACAAACCTTGGGTCTTTTGCCGCCTTTGCAAAAAATGATGCTCCCCAGCACAAGACATTAGGGCCTATTAGGTCTTCAACCGCATCAAGTAGTCTGCTATTGTTAACAATATCGTACAGCCATGGGAACGGCAAATGTGCCTTTATGCGAAATTCTTTTTGAGGTTCGTATCCCAAATCTTCTTCGATTTTGTTATATAAAGAGTGGAAATTTTTTGCCTCTTCCGGGTTATATAGATCGAACGGAAACAAAAATCCTTTGTTATGGTAAAATTTAATTTGTTCGTTTGAAAGTATGTTTGCCATTCTAAAACTGTAATCGTAGGTCCCGATTATTTAGAATAACCATTGTGGATCCCTTTGTCTAACGAGTTTATGATTTTGTGTTGACTAGAATAAACTAAGTGGCTCTGCATCTAAAACAGAAATTTGGACGGAACTATACCGAACTTACTTAAAAAGTCTCTGAAGTTTTTTAGTTCGTATTTACACGAATGTAAAAAAAATTGGATACGCACCTTGTTTAATCGAGGTGTTAATCCTTATTATAAGACTACTACTACAATAATGTTACTGATTACTAGGATACTTTTTGAACAGGGGTGTAACGATGCTACTAATTGATACTAAAATGTTACCATTCCAAGCAACCGCATTTGTACCAGGCGAGAAAGATTTTGTTACACTTGATAGCCAAAGTATGATCGGCAAATGGAATATTTTCTTTTTCTATCCCGCAGATTTTACATATGTCTGTCCAACCGAATTAGAGGATCTTGCAGATTACCATGATGAGTTAAAATCGATGGGTGTTGATGTATACGCGGTATCCACAGACAGTCATTTTTGCCACAAGGCTTGGCATGATTCTTCTGAGGCGGTTGGAAAGATTAATTATACCATGATAAGCGACAATACATTCCAAATTTCAAAAAATTTCGGTGTACTAAGAGAAAACGAAGGCCGCTCTGAACGCGGTACGTTTATAGTTGATCCAGACGGAGTGATTAAATCGATGGAAATAAGCTGCGAGGGCATTGGAAGAGATGCCTCAAGTCTCGTGAGAAAAGTGAAGGCAGCGCAGTACGTTAGAGAACATCCTGACGAAGTTTGCCCAGCTAAATGGGAAGAAGGTGAGGAAACATTAGCGCCATCTTTAGATTTGGTAGGCAGAATTTAGTTGAAAAGGCGCTTACTTTGATATTTGTAATGTTTTTCTAAGTTGGTTATTACCTTGTTAACTCAAGAAATTATAAGTACTCTTGCTCACTATTGTGATGGTATGACGAAAGTTGTATCCATTGTTCTTAACGCCGGCGCACACGAAAAACGTGGGGAGTTGACGCAGCTGCTTAGGGATGTGGCTGATATAAGTTCAAAAATAAAGTTCTATGAAAAAGACTTTGGGCATGACGCTCGTAGTCCAATTACTTTTACTTTAGAGGTTGATAGTGCTCCGACGGGGATTTATTTTTCCGGCATACCAGGGGGGCATGAATTTAATTCGTTCATATTAGCAATCCTTCAGAGTGGTGGTGTTGATCTGAAATTAGAAAAGCACCTGCAAAATATTATTTCGAATATTTCTGAAAAATTATCTTTTGAAATATTTATAAGTTTAGGCTGTCAAAATTGCCCAGACGTTGTTCAAGCATGCAATCAATTTGCTTTATTAAATGAAAATATCTCCAGTGAGATGATAGATGGCGGATTGTTCAGGGAAGAGGTGGAGGGGCGGAAAATACAGGGTGTTCCAAGTGTTTACTTGAACGGAGAATTGTTCGCGAGCGGTAGAGTGGACATTTCAACCCTTATTGAGAAGTTAGGTTCATTTACCGCAAACAACGATAATAAAACTCAGGCTACGATGCCTCTGCAGGACGTGGTAGTAATAGGGGGGGGGCCAGCAGGAATAAGTGCCGCAATTTACGCTTCGAGGAAAGGCTTCAAGGTTAGTGTTATTTCAAAGAATATAGGGGGACAACTTAAAGAAACGCTCGGCATAGAAAATTTTATATCAGTTTCAAAAACAACGGGGACTGACCTCGCAAAAGCAATGCAAAACCATATGGCTGACTATGAGATTACGTTGAAAGAGCATGTAAGTGTAAAAAAAATTAATACAGGGCCAATCAAAGAAATCGTGCTTTCGACTGGTGAAAAAATTAAAAGCCGAACCATTATTTATGCTACAGGTGCTAATTGGAAGCAATTAGGCGTACCTGGTGAACAGGAAAATATTGGCAGTGGGGTTGCTTATTGCCCGCATTGTGATGGTCCCTTTTACAAAGGAAAAGACGTGGCGGTAATAGGTGGTGGCAATTCGGGAGTTGAAGCAGCTTTGGACCTATCGGGAATCGTTAGAACTGTTTTGTTATTTGAATTCCTCCCAGAGCTCAAGGCCGATCAAGTATTGATTGAGCAGATTTTAGGGCGGAAGAATATCTTTGTATTTACAAATGCAGAAACCAAAAGAATATTGTCGTCTAATGGTAAGGTAACTGGTTTAGAATATGAGGAGAGGACCACAAGAGAATCTATTGAAAAGAGTGTTGAAGGCGTGTTTATCCAAGTTGGACTGCAGCCTAACAGTGGATTAATTTCTGGGCACGTAAGATTGAATAAGTACGGAGAAGTTATTATTGATGAGTATTGTAACACCTCTGCAGAAGGAGTTTTTGCTTGCGGTGATGTTACAACTATCCCTTACAAACAAATAATAATGTCAATGGGAGAAGGGTCTAAGGCAGCAATAACCGCGGCGGATTACCTGCAAAAACATCCAATCAACGTTGACTTTACAGACGAACAGTTGGCTGTTGGTTAAGATAAATACAACAAAATGTATAAGCAAACGAAAACACTTCGTTTTTCGTTAAACACACAGAAGCAACAAACTTTAATAAGCTTTAATATATTATAATCCAAAACACTGCCATAAGGTCTAGTGTTTAATCACAAGTAAAAATTTTAGTTTAGGGCTTACCGTTTCTGGCAAAAAATCATAAAAAATGAGGAATTTATGACAAAAAATACGCGATCTGAGAGTGACTCATTCGGCAATCTTGAAGTTCCATCTGAAGTGTATTTCGGAGCTCAAACAGCAAGATCTTTAAAAAATTTTCCAATTGGAGATGAAAAACTACCACAGCCACTAATCCATGCACTGGGGATTATTAAACAAGCTGCGTGTCGCGTGAATAAAGCTCAGGGAAAGTTAGAACCAGAAATTGCCGACGCAATTGATAAGGCATCTGCCGAAGTAAGTTCAGGTGTTTTAGATAAGCATTTTCCACTTGTGGTTTGGCAGACTGGCTCAGGTACCCAATCTAACATGAATGCTAATGAAGTGATATCAAACCGCGCTATCGAGCTATTGGGTGGAAAAATTGGGTCTAAACATCCTGTCCATCCGAATGATCATTGTAATATGGGGCAATCATCAAATGATACTTTTCCAACTGCAATGCATATTGCAGCGGCACAGGAAATAAATAAGAAATTATTGCCGGCATTAAATCATTTGAAAGTAGCTTTAGAGACAAAAGCGAACAGTTGGTCAAATTTGGTTAAGATTGGTCGTACTCATACTCAAGACGCCACTCCACTCACACTAGGACAGGAATTTAGTGGATATGTTGCACAACTAGAATCAGGAATAAGCAGAATAAAAGAGTCTTTAGGTGGACTGTATTGTCTTGCTCAAGGTGGAACTGCCGTTGGTACTGGGGTTAATAGTCAGAGGGGTTTCGATACTAAATTTGCATCTGAAGTTTCAAAGATTACTGGTCTTCCATTTGTAACAGCACCAAATAAATTCGAGGCACTAGCTGCAAATGATGCGTATGTTTATGCTCATGGGGCACTTAATTCCTTGTCAGTATCTCTTTTTAAGATTGCTAACGACATAAGGTTTCTTGGCTCTGGACCTAGATCTGGGTTAGGAGAACTCTCACTGCCTGAAAATGAGCCCGGGTCATCTATTATGCCCGGCAAGGTCAACCCGACTCAATGTGAGGCAATGACTATGGTTTGTGCAAAGGTTCATGGTAATCATTCTACAGTCTCTTTTTCAGGTAGCCAGGGGCACTTTGAACTTAATGTGTATAAGCCCGTAATGGCCTATACGATGTTGCAATCAATAACATTACTTGCGGATGCTTCGTTAAGCTTTGCTGATCGTTGTGTGGTTGGAATTACAGCGAATGAGGATACAATTAAAGAGTTAATGGAACGGTCCCTTATGCTAGTGACAGCTTTAGCCCCTAAGATTGGATATGATAACGCCACCGTAATAGCTAAAACCGCCCATAAGAATGGTACATCGTTGCGTGATGAAGCTATTGGTTTAGGATTTGTTAATGAAATGGAGTTTGACGAACTAGTGCGTCCGGAAAAAATGATTGGGCCAAGTGATTAAGTTTTTTTCTAAACGTGGAGTTTTTGATTTGAAATATTATTTCAATCTCGCTTTTTTTGGGTAAAGGTTGTAGGAGGGAGTTAATTTTTAGCGGGAACATTATTTACAACTCTTTGTTGGATGATGGTTGAGTAAAGAATACTGAGTATCGCTCTATTGGCAAAATTACCCGTACACTTTTTCGATGTTGATAACAATAAACCGGAAGCAACGCGATTGTTAGCAGTGCTGAACTTCTAAATTAAAAATGAAAAACAGTAAGTCTTATGTCATCCGCGGGATACACTCAACAGAAGTGAAGTTAACTCTCAACTAGCCAAGTCCTAAGAAACACGAAAAGCGAAGATACTAAGTTTGTACGGATAACAAGTTTTTAATTTATATTTTTCACCGATAAAAAGTGCATTCTTACATGTGGATCTTAAAGCAAAAACTACGCGCTTTTCAATATTGTAGGTTACCCAGTCAGAAAAAAGAAATTTATTAGACGCTGCGAACTGAATTACACCAGCAATCACTGAGAACATTGTATCCTTTGTTAGATCGGCTTTGTAGTTCAAATGATATATGCCAACATTAAGATATTCCGATAAACAGATACCCTAATTCTCATTTTCTGTAATATACCCTAAAACACAACGTTAACAGCTACTTAAAATCATTCCTTCTGGGTTTTAACCTTGTTAACCCAGATGGGGATACCCTTAGAATAGCCTGATACACAATTTCACTCGCTTTAAGACTACCAATAGATGTGTTTCTTATTGAAATGTCATTATCACCAGTCGCCATATACATTTTAGTACCGGGAATTTTATTTATACGCTTTATTAAATTTCCCAGAATAGGGTGATAGATAACAGCGACAGTTCCTTCAACAGGCGGTTTTTTATATTTCTGGGCTACGACGAAATCACCGTGCTCTATAGTAGGGGCCATGCTATTTCCCGTAACCCGAAATATTTTCCAAAGCAAAACAGATCCCTTATTATTTTGGTCTAACCACTTCCAAACTTGGCGGGTATGGAGAAACTTTCCTCTCGGTCTCAACGTCTTTTGTGGCCCAAAATATTTCGGCAAACTGGTTAACAGACTCCAGAAGTTTCAACGCGTCATCGCGGTTCACGTTTTGTTTTGCTCCGCTAGCCAATAACATTATTTGATGGGTAAGCTCATGGATTTCCGGATGTTCTTTAAATTGAGGTTCTTTAAAATAATCACCCCATATTATTCGTATCTCCCGCTTTAAGTTCTCACTTTCTTCTTCTTTCCGCTGAATTGACCGTGCCATCGTATTTTGATAGCCTTCCGAACTCTTGTCTGCTGAAGCTTGTGTATCATTGATAATATCAATCAGGCGGATTACCGAAAGAGTTGATATAAGTGCAATAGCCGGGTCATATATTTTGCAGGGAATATCACAATGTGCTTTGACCTCAGGAAAGCCAACTCGCACGTTTATACGATTTAAATAGTTGTGAACAATCGGCTTTAACATATCTAGAGCGCGATTGGAGAATTGAACCAACCAGTATGTAGAACGCCAAGAAATTAAAGTAATTAAACTCGCCGCAACAAAAAACTCCGCAGCACCCAAAACACCCTCTGCCAGAACATGTAAGAATGCCTGATAAACAAGAAAACTTAACAAAACTATATTTCCTGCGACAGCGAAAAATTTTTTTCTAGTAAGCATTAATGTGGCTGTTAGAATACCCATAGCTACTAAGCCTAAGCAATGATCAGTATTTAAAAAGGCGTGTTCAAAACCACCCTGACCGGTCATGTCTGCGTGAGCAGGCGCTTGTGTTGCTGTTAGACATAACGCTCCAACTGTTGAAGCGAAAAACTTGGGGCTTTTAAAAAAAATACGCATAGTTTCCTCGTTTTTTAAAAAGTAATTGAAGGTTTTGGTAACCTGAAAATATATTATACTGAGAATGATTCTTACTCGCAAGATTACAAACTTACCTTATTTTCTCAAATATACTTCACCCTTTTGTATATGCATAATAACTCAACATGGATCTTTCTATTTTTCGTCAGTATGCGTTAAGATTAAGAAATGATAAAAAAGTAAAGAAAAAAGGCGGGCATTTGCCCGCCTTTTATATATTCCGGTTGTATTATCAGGATTTCTTATCAACGTTTTGGTTCAATACGAAATTTTTCCCATGGACCAGCTTTACGTCTGTTGGCGTTCATATTCTTACCACCAGCACCCTCTGCAACAAGGAATTTCTTACCGTGTGCCATACATCGAAATGCATACTGACCACGTCCCTGGGGAATTACTTTAATTTGTTCCCATCCAGCCGGCTTTCGTCTATTGCCTTCTAGTCTACCGTTTGGTTGACAGGAAAGATAAGTTTTCCAATGGGCATTTTGAATTGTGTTACCACGAATAATAAAGGTTTCCCAAGGACCACATTTGCGACGGTTAGCGTTAACCTGTTTTTTATTCTTTTCAACAACCACATACTGACCTTTGGCAGCACGAATGCATACAGGTTTATTCATTATTCCTGCAAGAGCTCGGTTTTTACCACGCGGCGGCGGGCGTTTCGCACGACGCTGCTGTCCACTTGATACAATTTGTTTGTTGTATTTTGGGTTATAAGCAAGCCTCGGGGCTTTTTTATTCCGACTGTCAGTGGAGGCTCGACTATTGTCTTTGCCTTTGCCACCAGTCGCTACATTATACTTTACAAGATTTGCAAAATCTTTACCCCATGAATATCCGGGCATCTTCACTCTTTTGCCGGCAATTTTATTTTCACTCCCCCCAACCGCTGCTTCAACACCTGTGCTCACAACTAGATCTACAGAGGCATATTTTCTCTTAGGATTTATTTTCCAGTTTTGTGCTGCAATTGTTATTCGAACTCCGGCAGTTGCCAAATTAAAGCTGCCAATGCCTTTGAAGAGAGTTGCTTCTGGGATAATGAAATTACAACCAGAGGTTTGCATGAGTTTAGCCATTTCGCCAGCTGTAGCCATTCCTGCATAACCAGACATAGCTTGATTCATATTTTTTGAGTTAGCCCTCATTGCAGCTGATTTTGCAGCAGATTTGGCAGCAGATTTCATGCCTCGAGTGATTATTGCCTCTAAAACGTCTGTTGAAGTTATCGGAGGGAATGCTGGCGTTTGGTAGTTAACCCCAAAGGTTTTGCTCCAAGATGACTTAGCGCCCTTTGTGAATTGACAGGATAATCCCACTTTTACTGGTTTTCCAAAGAAATTCAAAGTGACCGTCTGCTTTGCGTCTACTGTAGCACCCAACTTACCATTTCTTTTATCGAGGTAAGTAACAACGCCAGTTGTGCCAGCAACTTCAGTTTTGAATCGACCAGGTCCCAAACATGCTTTTTTACCAAAAATGCGTGCACAAGCTTTCATATTAACTTGCGCATAGTTGCAATATGAAGCATTCATTTTCCCCGGCCGTTTAGCCTTACATTTGCCAGATTTTGCGAATGGCTTTTCCTGGGAGAATTTAAAACCTTTCGCAGCATCAACAACCGCATTTGCGCCCGAGGCAACTGCTGCGCCGGCTGCAACACCTGCCCCTACTACTGCGCCCCCAACTGCTGCACCTGTTCTTCCAATTTTACGAGTTGCTTTGTTTACAGCTCGTCCGGTTTTCTTTGCACCTTTGTTCACAGTTCGGCGTGCTTTGTCGGTAGTTTTCTTTACTGCACGTCCAGTTTTTTTTGCTGCGCCACTAATTTTATTTTTTGCCTTGCGCCGAGCCTTCTTCGTATGAATACCCGCCATTTGGAACTGTCGATTTATATTTTTCGAATTAGATATATTTTTTGTTTTGTAATAATTAATTTCCCCATTTGTTGCGGGTGAAGAGTAGGCCGAGGTCCCCATTAAAAAAGAGATGGATATGCCGAATAGCAGGGTTTTGAGCGCAGTTTTCATAAAGATACCTTATTTAAATGGAAAATTTTAAGTGAAATTTAGTAAATCGTTTTGATGTTCGATTTCCAACCATAACTACCATAATACCAGCGCTTCAGCAATATGCAAATGCGAATAATTCGCAGTAAATCAGTTTCGATTGTCTGTTCAAATTAAGTAATAATTATTGGGGACTAAAGAACGCGAGGAGTTGACCGAAATCGAACAGAGTGCAATTTATCAGGGTTATTGACATTTA
>MDTG01341793.1_pt1 | contig 22962 bp, 14 predicted proteins | sample 811421 | NCBI WGS metagenome assembly MDTG01 (sample SAMN05326645, study PRJNA326480) | marine metagenome | isolation source: seawater | place: Pacific Ocean: South East | collected 2011
ATCGCGGCGGTCAGCGTCGTCTTGCCGTGGTCAACGTGACCAATCGTGCCGATGTTGGCATGCGGTTTCGTACGCTCAAACTTTTCCTTGGCCATTGTCTCTTCCTACTCTTCAGACAGGCGTCGTTTCTTTGGATCGATGATCCGAATTACGCGATTTTGGAGATCACTTCGTCGGCGACGGCTTGCGGCACCGGCTCGTAGTGGTCGAATTGCATGGTGAACTGGGCGCGACCCTGAGTGGCCGAACGCAGGTTGTTCACATAGCCGAACATGTTGGCCAGCGGCACGAAGGCGTTCACCACCGTGGCGTTGCCGCGCATCTCCTGGTCGCGGATCTGGCCGCGGCGGGAGTTCAGGTCGCCGATGACGGAGCCGGTGTACTCATCCGGGGTCACCACTTCGACCTTCATGATCGGCTCAAGCAGCTTCATGCGCAGCGCAGACTTGGCTTCGCGAAGCGCAGCACGGGCGGCGATTTCGAAGGCCAGCACGCTGGAGTCCACGTCGTGATAGGCGCCGTCGACCAGGGTCACCTTGAAATCGATGACCGGGAAGCCCGCCAGAAGGCCGGTTTCGCGGACCGAGTTCAGGCCCTTTTCGACGCCCGGGATGTATTCCTTCGGCACGGAGCCGCCGACGATCTTGGACTCGAAGGTAAAGCCTTCGCCCGGCTCGGCCGGTTCGATCTGCAGCTTGATCCGCGCGAACTGACCCGAACCACCCGACTGCTTCTTGTGGGTGTAGTCGATCTCGTGAGCAACGCCCACGGTCTCGCGGTAAGCCACTTGCGGCTGGCCCACATTCGCTTCGACCTTGAATTCACGCTTCATGCGGTCGACGAGAATGTCGAGGTGCAGTTCGCCCATGCCGGCGATGATCGTCTGACCGGATTCCTCATCGGAGGACACGCGGAAGGACGGATCTTCAGCCGCCAGGCGCGCCAGAGCCACGCCGAGCTTCTCCTGGTCGCCCTTAGATTTGGGCTCGATGGCGATCTCGATCACCGGATCCGGGAACTCCATGCGCTCCAGGATGACCGGAGAGGACGGGTCACACAGGGTGTCGCCCGTGGTGGTGTCTTTCAGGCCCGCGATTGCGACGATGTCGCCCGCATAGGCGTCCTTGATGTCTTCACGGTTGTTGGAGTGCATGAGCAGCATGCGGCCGATGCGCTCTTTCTTCTCTTTCACCGTGTTCAGCACGGTCTGCCCCGTGGACAGGGTGCCCGAATAGATGCGGCAGAAGGTGAGCGAGCCCACGAACGGGTCGTTCATGATCTTGAACGCCAGCAGGCCGAGCGGCTCGTCGTCCGACGCCTTGCGCACGATCGGCTCTTCGGTCTTCGCATCGATGCCCTTGATCGCGGACACTTCCACCGGAGACGGCAGGAAGTCCACAACGCCGTCGAGCAGAGGCTGAACGCCTTTGTTCTTGAACGCGGTGCCGCACAGGATCGGGTTGAAGGCCAGAGAGATGGTGCCCTTGCGGATCAGCTTCTTCAGCGTTTCCTCGGACGGCTCTTCGCCTTCCAGATACGCTTCCATGGCCGCTTCGTCCTGCTCGACGGCGGTCTCGACCAGCATCTCGCGGTATTCAGCGGCCTGGTCGGCCAGCTCGTCACGGATGTCGCGCACTTCCCAGGTCGCGCCCAGGTTCTCGCCCAGCCAGATCAGCTCTTTCATGGCGACGAGGTCGATCAGGCCCTCGAAGTCGCTTTCCATGCCGATCGGCAGCTGCACGCACAGCGGGTTGGCGCCCAGGCGGTCCTTGATCATCTCGACGCAGTTGAAGAAGTCCGCGCCCAGCTTGTCCATCTTGTTGATGAAGATCATCCGCGGGACTTTGTACTTGTCCGCTTGACGCCAGACGGTCTCGGTCTGGGGCTCGACGCCGGCGTTGGCGTCCAGGCAGCACACCGCGCCATCGAGCACCCGCAGCGAACGCTCGACTTCGATGGTGAAGTCCACGTGGCCGGGGGTGTCGATGATGTTCAGACGCTTTTCTTTCCAGAAACAGGTCGTCGCAGCAGACGTGATCGTGATGCCACGCTCCTGCTCCTGCTCCATCCAGTCCATGGTCGCAGCGCCATCGTGCACTTCGCCGATTTTGTGCGATTTGCCGGTGTAGTAGAGGATCCGCTCGGTCGTGGTGGTTTTACCAGCATCGATGTGAGCCATGATGCCGAAGTTGCGGTAGTCCTCGATTTTATAGTCGCGGGCCATGGGGAGGGTCCTTAATCAGGATTCAAGCGTCAGCTGGAATTACCAGCGGTAATGCGCGAACGCGCGGTTGGCTTCGGCCATCTTGTGCGTGTCTTCACGCTTTTTGACCGAGGAGCCGCGGTTGGAAGCGGCGTCCATGAGCTCAGCGGCCAGCCGCTCGCGCATGGTGTTCTCGTTGCGGTTCCGGGCCGCGGCGGCCAGCCAGCGAATGGCGAGCGCCTTGCGGCGATCCGGACGAACCTCAACCGGAACCTGGTAGGTGGCGCCGCCGACCCGGCGGGAGCGCACTTCGATTTCCGGAGCCACATTGTCCATGGCTTCGTGGAAGACGCGAACCGGCTCGCGCTTCACTTTTTCCTCGATGATGTCGAGGGCGCCGTAGATGATGGCTTCAGCGGCGGATTTCTTACCGTCGATCATGATGTAGTTCATGAACTTGGTCAGATCGCGATCGCCGAATTTCGGGTCGGGAAGAATCTCGCGCTTCTCAGCGCGGTGACGACGAGACATGAACGCCTCTCCTTATTTCGGACGCTTGGCGCCGTATTTCGAACGACGCTGACGACGGTCTTTCACGCCCTGGGTGTCCAGAACGCCGCGCAGGATGTGGTAACGCACGCCCGGCAAGTCTTTCACACGGCCGCCGCGGATGAGCACGACGGAGTGTTCTTGCAGGTTGTGACCTTCGCCCGGAATGTAGCTCACGACTTCATAGCCGTTCGTCAGGCGAACCTTGGCGACTTTACGAAGCGCTGAGTTCGGCTTCTTCGGGGTCGTGGTGTACACGCGCGTGCAAACGCCACGGCGTTGCGGGCACGCCTGAAGCGCGGGAACCTTGTTCCGCTTCGGCTTGTCTTTCCGCGGTTTGCGGATGAGCTGGTTAACTGTAGGCATCAGGCCTCTATCCGTTCCTGTTCCTGTTTTCCCGTCCGGTTGCGTGACGAAGACGCGAAAACCCGACCGGGGCGCGACGACTGTTGCCGTTCGTCCGCGGACGGTGTTGAAGCTTGTGTTTTTCTGTTCCGGGCGACGTCTAATCCAAACCCTCGCCCGCAGCGGACTCAGGACGGATTACGGCTCACCCCCGAAATCGAGCGCGGAACCTACTCAGGGCAGGCCATTCCGTCAAGATCACTGACAGGGGAAATTTGCAGGCCCGGCAAGTACCGGATATCGCCCGTCTTTCCCTGCCAGCCAAGGGCTTCACGCCCCCCTGCCCGCCTCACTCGCCTCATCGATTGACGAAAGCGGGCGGGACAGGAGCCGGATACAGGATTGATTTCCCCTTAACAAAAGCCGTCCGGGACAGCTGCGAATCCCTGAATGCGACCTTCGCCAGCAAAAAGCCCGCCAGCATGCGCTGACGGGCTTTCCGTTTCAGATCGGGGCGGGAACGCTAGTCCTCGCCCTGAGCCTCTTCGGCGGCGGCTTCGGCGATTTCGGCCGGCAGGGCCTCGTCGCCTGAGTCCACGGCTTTCTTCTGCTCCGCAATCCGTTCCTCGTCACGCGCATCGGCCTCGACCTGATACTCGCGCATCATCGAGCCCGTGCCCGCCGGGATCAGACGGCCCACGATCACGTTCTCCTTGAGGCCCTCAAGGGTATCCACCTTGCCCTGCACCGAAGCTTCAGTCAGCACGCGGGTGGTCTCCTGGAAGGAGGCCGCGGAGATGAAGGAGCGCGTCTGCAGCGACGCCTTGGTGATGCCCAGAAGAACCGGGTCAGCCACCGACGGACGCTTGCCTTCCGCTTCCAGCTTCTCGTTGGTTTCAAGCCATTCGATCTTGTCGACCTGCTCACCGGTGAGATAGCCGGAATCGCCCGGATGGGTGACTTCCATCTTCTGCAGCATCTGCCGGACAATCACTTCGATGTGCTTGTCGTTGATCGGCACGCCCTGCAGACGGTAGACCTCCTGGATCTCGTTGATCAGGTAGTCCGCCAGCGCTTCCACGCCCAGGATCCGCAGAATGTCGTGCGGAGCCGGGTTGCCGTCGAGCAGATACTCGCCGCGCTGGATGATATCGCCTTCCTGGACCGTCAGGTGTTTGCCCTTCGGCACCAGGTATTCCACCGGTTCCGCATCATCGCCTTCAGGCGTGATGGAAATGCGGCGCTTGTTCTTGTAGTCGCGACCGAATTCGACGCGGCCGGTCATCTCGGCGATGACGGCGTGGTCTTTCGGTCGACGCGCTTCGAACAGCTCCGCCACACGCGGCAGACCGCCGGTGATGTCGCGGGTCTTGGCGCCTTCGGTCGGGATACGGGCCAGAACGTCGCCCGGCTGGACCATGTCGCCGTCATTGACGGAAAGAATGGCGCCCACCGACAGCATGTAGTTCGCCGGCTTGTCGGACAGCTTGACCGGTTCGCCGTTCTCGTCGGTGACAACCATGGCGGGCTGGATCGACGCGGACTTGGAGCCCGTGCCCCGCCAGTCGACCACAACCTTCGAGGCGATGCCCGTGGCTTCGTCGACGTCTTCCTTCACCGACAGACCGTCGATGATGTCGATGAGCTTCACGCGACCGCCCGCTTCGGTGACGATCGGCATGGTGTACGGGTCCCACTCGGCCAGACGCGCGCCGCGCTTGACCTGCTCGCCGGCGTCCACGCGCAGCTTGGCGCCGTATTGCAGCTTGTAGGTCTCGAGCGGATTGCCGTCCTGGTCCGTGACCTGCACCTGCATGTTCCGGCTCATCACGATGAAGGAGCCGTCAGAGGCTTTCACCGTATTGCGCTCCACAAAGGCGACCTTGCCCTCGTGGGTGGCTTCGATGAAGGACTGCTCGGACACCTGCGCCGTACCGCCGATGTGGAAGGTCCGCATGGTCAGCTGGGTGCCCGGCTCGCCGATGGACTGGGCCGCGATCACGCCGATCGCTTCGCCCATGTTCACCTTGGTGCCGCGCGCCAGATCGCGACCATAGCAGGTCGCGCAAACGCCGACGCGGGTTTCACAGGTCAGCGGCGAGCGCACCTTGATGGTGCTGACGCCGGCGTCTTCAAGCGCCTGGGCCAGCTCTTCATCAAGATAGGTGTCTGCTGGAGCCAGGACCTCGCCCGAGGACGGATCCTTGACCGCTTCCGCAGTGTGACGCCCCAGAACGCGCTGGCTGAGCGGCTCCACGATGTCGCCGCCATTGACCACGGCGCCCAGGGTGATGCCCTGAGAGGTGCCGCAATCATGCTCGGTGACGATGCAGTCCTGCGCCACGTCGACGAGACGACGGGTCAGATAACCCGAGTTCGCCGTCTTCAGCGCGGTATCCGCCAGCCCCTTACGAGCGCCGTGGGTGGAGTTGAAGTACTCCAGAACCGTCAGGCCCTCTTTGAAGTTCGAGATGATCGGCGTCTCAATGATCGAGCCGTCCGGACGGGCCATCAGGCCCCGCATGCCGGCGAGCTGTTTCATCTGGTTCTTGGAACCCCGGGCGCCGGAATGAGCCATCATGTAGACCGAGTTCACCTCGCCGTCGCGGCCATCCTCGGCCTTAACGGGTTTGGAGATCTCGTCATACATGGCGTCCGCCACCTTGTCGGTGCACTTCGCCCAGGCGTCGACGACCTTGTTGTACTTCTCACCCTTGGTGATCAGGCCGTCCACATATTGCTGCTCGTAATCGCCGACCAGAGCGCGGGTTTCACCCACGAGGTCCTTCTTGGCGTCCGGGATCAGCATGTCGTCCTTGCCGAAGGAAATGCCGGCGCGCGCCGCTTCCTTGAAGCCCAGGGCCATGATCTTGTCGCAGAAGATCACGGTCGCCTTCTGGCCGGTGTGGCGATAGACGATGTCGATCAGGCCGCCGATGGCCTTCTTGGTCAGGAGGCCGTCGAGCACGTCCGGCTGCACTTCAGGGTGCTTGGGCAGGTGCTCGAGCAGCTTCATGCGGCCCGGCGTGGTCTCGATGACCTTGGTGTACTCATTGCCTTCGCGATCGACGCCGGAATAACGCGCCTTCACCTTGGCGTGCAGGGTGACGACGCCGGCGTCGAGCGCCGCCTCGATCTCGCCCATGGAGCCGAAGACCATGCCCTCGCCCGGTTCGCCGTCCTTGATGATGGACAGGTAGTACAGGCCCAGCACGATATCCTGGGACGGCACGATGATCGGCTTGCCGTTGGCGGGCGACAGGATGTTGTTCGTCGACATCATCAGGACGCGCGCTTCGAGCTGGGCCTCAAGGCTCAGCGGAACGTGCACGGCCATCTGGTCACCGTCGAAGTCGGCGTTGAACGCGGCGCAGACCAGCGGGTGCAGCTGGATGGCCTTGCCCTCGATCAGCTTGGGTTCGAACGCCTGAATGCCCAGACGGTGCAGGGTCGGCGCACGGTTGAGCATGACCGGGTGTTCGCGGATGACTTCATCGAGAACGTCCCAGACTTCCGGACGCTCTTTCTCCACCATCTTCTTGGACTGCTTGACGGTGCCCGACAGGCCCTTGGCGTCCAGACGCGCATAGATGAACGGCTTGAACAGCTCGAGCGCCATCTTCTTGGGAAGACCGCATTCGTGCAGTTTCAGCTCCGGGCCCACCACGATCACCGAACGACCGGAATAGTCCACGCGCTTGCCGAGCAGGTTCTGACGGAACCGGCCCTGCTTGCCCTTGAGCATATCGGACAGAGATTTCAGCGGACGCTTGTTGGCGCCGGTGATCACGCGGCCGCGACGGCCATTGTCGAACAGGGCGTCGACGGATTCCTGCAGCATCCGCTTTTCGTTGCGGATGATGATGTCCGGCGCGCGCAGCTCGATCAGGCGCTTGAGGCGGTTGTTCCGGTTGATGACGCGGCGATACAGGTCGTTGAGGTCCGACGTGGCGAACCGGCCGCCGTCCAGCGGGACGAGCGGGCGCAGTTCCGGCGGAATGACCGGCACGATGGTCAGGATCATCCATTCCGGCTTGTTGCCGGAAAGCATGAAGGATTCGATGAGCTTGGTGCGCTTGGCGAGCTTTTTCAGCTTCAGTTCGGAGCCGGTCTCACCCATCTCCTCGCGCATCTGCTCCACTTCTTTTTCCAGATCCATCGTGGAGAGGATTTCGCGGATCGCTTCCGCGCCGATGCCGGCGGTGAAAGCGTCCTCGCCGTACTCGTCGACGGCTTCGTAATACTCTTCCTCGGTGAGGATCTGGTTCTTCTGAAGCGGGGTCAGGCCCGGTTCGATCACCACATAGCCTTCAAAGTAGAGCACGCGCTCCACATCCTTGAGGGCCATGTCCAGGAACAGGGCGATCCGGGACGGCAGGGATTTCAGGAACCAGATGTGAGCCACCGGCGCAGCGAGCTCGATATGGCCCATGCGCTCGCGGCGCACGCGCGCCAGGGTGACTTCAACGCCGCACTTCTCGCAGATGATGCCCTTGTACTTGATGCGCTTGTACTTGCCGCACAGGCACTCATAGTCCTTGATCGGGCCGAAGATACGGGCGCAGAACAGGCCGTCACGCTCGGGCTTGAACGTGCGGTAGTTGATGGTTTCGGGCTTCTTCACCTCGCCGAACGACCAGGAGAGAATCTTCTCCGGGCTGGCCAGCGAAATCCGGATCCGGTCGAAGGTCGGGCCTTCGGCGGAAGGATTGAAGATGTTCATGACCTCTTGGTTCATGGTCCGTCTCCTTGACGGTGGCGGCGGCGGGGCCGGTTTGAGGGGGCCGGGCCCGCCGCCTGATATCCGCTACGCGATCGCTCGCTCTCTTGTCTGATCCGGTCAGCCTACTGGTTGACCAGCTCCACATTCAGACCAAGCGAACGCATTTCCTTGACCAGCACGTTGAAGCTTTCCGGGATGCCGGCTTCGAAGGCGTTGTCGCCGCGCACAATGGCCTCGTAGACCTTGGTGCGGCCCGCCACGTCGTCCGACTTCACCGTCAGCATCTCCTGCAGGGTGTAGGCGGCGCCATAAGCCTGCAGGGCCCACACTTCCATCTCGCCGAAGCGCTGGCCGCCGAACTGCGCCTTGCCGCCCAGCGGTTGCTGGGTGACGAGCGAGTACGGGCCGATGGAGCGGGCGTGGATCTTGTCGTCCACCAGGTGGTGCAGCTTGAGCAGGTACTTGATGCCCACAGTGACCGGGCGCTTGAACTGGTCGCCGGTCCGGCCGTCGTAGAGGACGGACTGGCCCGACTTGTCAAAGCCCGCACGCTGAAGGTGATCAACGATGTCATCTTCCCGTGCGCCGTCAAAGACCGGGGTCGCGATCGGAACGCCGTTGGCGAGGTTGCGGCCCAGTTCGGCGCGCTCTTCCTCGGTCTCCGGCAGCTCCTGATCATCGCCATAGGCCTTGATCAGCATCTTGTTCAGATCACCCTGGTCGCCATTGCGCTTGTACGCTTCATAGGCTTCGCCGATCTGACGACCCAGGCCCTTGCAGGCCCAACCCAGATGGGTTTCCAGGATCTGACCCACGTTCATGCGCGACGGCACGCCCAGCGGGTTCAGAACGATGTCGACAGAGGTGCCGTCTTCCAGGAAGGGCATGTCCTCGATCGGATTGATCTTGGAGATAACACCCTTGTTGCCGTGACGGCCGGCCATCTTGTCGCCCGGTTGCAGCTTGCGCTTCACCGCGACGAACACCTTGACCATCTTCATCACGCCCGGGGGCATCTCGTCGCCGCGCTGCAGCTTCTCGACCTTGTCCTCGAAGCGACGATCCAGGCGCGCCTTGGACTCATCGTACTGCTTCTTCAGAGCCTCAACACCGGCCATGGCGGCCTCGTCTTCAAGGCCGATCTTCCACCACTGGCTGGCCGGAACCTCTTCCAGCGCCTCAGCGGTGACTTCGCCCTTCTTGAAGCCTTTGGGGCCCGACACGGCGGACTTGCCGATCAGGATCTCGCGCAGACGGCCATAGATGTCGCGCTCGAGAATGGCGAGCTCGTCGTCCCGGTCTTCGCCCAGACGCTCGATCTCTTCACGCTCGATGGCGATGGCGCGTTCGTCCTTGTCCACACCATGACGGTTGAAGACGCGGACTTCCACGATGGTGCCGGTGGTGCCCGGCGGCAGACGCAGCGAGGTGTCGCGCACGTCGGACGCCTTCTCACCGAAGATGGCGCGCAGCAGCTTCTCTTCCGGGGTCATCGGGCTTTCGCCTTTCGGCGTCACCTTGCCCACCAGAATATCGCCGGCTTCCACTTCGGCGCCGATCGCCACAATGCCCGCTTCGTCAAGGTTGCGCAGGGCTTCCTCGCCGACGTTCGGGATGTCGCGCGTGATCTCTTCCGGGCCCAGCTTGGTGTCGCGGGCCATGACCTCGAACTCTTCCAGGTGCACCGAGGTGAACACGTCGTCACGCACGATACGCTCGGAGATGAGGATGGAGTCCTCGAAGTTGTAGCCGTTCCACGGCATGAACGCGACGAGCACGTTCCGGCCGAGCGCCAGATCACCCAGATCGGTCGAGGGACCGTCCGCGATGATGTCCCCGGCCCGCACATTGTCGCCCACGCGCACGATCGGGCGCTGGTTGATGGCGGTGGACTGGTTGGAGCGCTGGAACTTGGACAGGCGATAGATATCGACGCCGGATTCCGCCGCGCCGATCTCGCCGGTCGCACGGACCACGATACGCTGGGCGTCCACCTGCTCGACCACGCCGTCCCGGCGCGCCGCCACGGCGGCCCCGGAGTCACGCGCCACGACAGCTTCCATGCCGGTGCCCACGAGCGGAGCTTCCGCTTTGACGAGCGGCACGGCCTGGCGTTGCATGTTCGAGCCCATCAGAGCGCGGTTGGCGTCGTCATTTTCCAGGAACGGAATGAGCGAGGCCGCAACCGACACCACCTGTTTGGGCGACACGTCGATATAGTCCACATCCTCACGCGGCACGAGCGTGGCGTCACGGCCCGGACCGACGCGGCAGTTGACGAACTCATTCGCCAGCATGCCGTTCTCGTCCACGCCGGCGTTCGCCTGCGCGATGGAATAGCGGCTTTCCTGCATGGCCGACAGATAATCGACCTGGTCGGTCAGCTTGCCGTTCTCGACCTTGCGGTACGGGCTCTCGATGAAGCCGTACTTGTTCACGCGCGCATAGGTGGACAGCGAGTTGATCAGGCCGATGTTCGGGCCTTCCGGCGTCTCGATCGGGCAGATCCGGCCATAGTGGGTCGGGTGCACGTCACGGACTTCAAAGCCGGCGCGCTCGCGGGTCAGGCCGCCCGGGCCAAGCGCGGACATGCGGCGCTTGTGGGTGACTTCCGACAGCGGGTTGGTCTGGTCCATGAATTGCGACAGCTGCGAGGAGCCGAAGAATTCGCGCACGGCGGCGGCCGCCGGCTTGGCGTTGACCAGGTCGTGCGGCATCACGGTCTCGATATCCACCGAGCCCATACGCTCCTTGATGGCGCGTTCCATGCGCAGCAGGCCGACGCGATACTGGTTTTCCATCAGTTCGCCGACGGAGCGGACGCGACGGTTGCCCAGGTTGTCGATATCGTCGATCTCACCCTTGCCGTCCCGCAGGTCCAGAAGGACGCGCAGCACTTCAATGATGTCTTCCTGACGCAGCACGCGGACATCGTCCGGGCACTCGAGGTCCAGGCGCATATTCATCTTCACGCGGCCGACCGGGGACAGGTCATAGCGCTCGGGGTCGAAGAACAGGCCCGCGAACAGCGCTTCGGCCGTTTCCGGCGTCGGCGGCTCGCCCGGACGCATGACGCGATAGATGTCGATCAGCGCCTGCTCACGGGTGTCGTTCTTGTCAGCGGCCAGCGTGGTGCGCATGTGGCCGCCGATGGACAGGCCATCGATGTCCAGCACATCCAGGCTGTCCACGCCTGCTTCGTTGATCGCGTTGATCACTTCCTCGGTCAGCTCGTCGCCGGCTTCGGCGAAGATTTCACCGGTTTCGGCGTTCACGAGGTCCTCGGCTGCGAACTTGCCCATCAGCTCTTCAGACGAGACGAGCAGTTTCTCGAGACCGTCCTCGGCCATCTTGTTGGCGGCGCGAGCGGAGATCTTCTTGCCTGCGGCGGCGACCACTTCACCGGACTTGGCGTCGATCAGGTCGCGCTGCGGCTTGATCCCGCGCCAGCGTTCCTTCACGAACGGCATGGTCCAGCCGTCCTTGCCCGCCTCATAGGTCACACGACCATAGAAGGTGGACAGGATCTCTTCCTTGTCGAGACCAAGCGCGTACAGCAGAGTCGTCGCCGGCAGCTTGCGGCGGCGGTCGATGCGCACATGCAGGATGTCCTTGGCGTCGAACTCGAAGTCCAGCCAGGAGCCGCGATACGGAATGATGCGGGCGGCGAAGAGGTATTTGCCAGACGCGTGGGTCTTGCCGCGGTCATGGTCGAAGAACACGCCCGGGCTGCGGTGCATCTGGGAGACGATGACGCGTTCGGTGCCGTTGACGATGAACGTGCCCTTGTCGGTCATGAGCGGAATGTCGCCCATGTAGACGTCCTGCTCCTTGATGTCCTTGACGGACTTGGAACCGGTCTCTTCGTCCACATCAAAGACGATCAGACGCATCTTGACCTTCAGCGGAGCGGCATAGGTCATGTCGCGCTGAACGCATTCTTCAACGTCGTATTTGGGGGGTTCGAATTCGTAGGAGACGAACTCAAGCAGAGCGCGCTCGGAGAAGTCCTTCACCGGGAACACGGACTTGAACACCGCCTGCAGCCCTTCATCCGGGCGGTCCGCAATAGCGGTGTCCTTCATCAGGAACTGTTCGTAGGAATGCTTCTGAACCTCGATGAGGTTCGGCATTTCGACCGCACCGGGAATACGGCCGAACGATTTGCGAATGCGCTTCTTGCCGGTAAACGACAGACCCATTTCCGCTCCCTTCGCAGGCTCTACAGCCTGGCGCTTGCGTTAGGACCCTAAGGTCCCCCAAGACCCGCTCTGGTAAACCGCGCCTGGAACGAGGGGTGTTCCGTCGCGGTTCATCTGCAGGCCCCAGAACGGAACGACCTGCAGAGGAAACTTTAACGGCGTGACGGGCGCGCGGGAATCCCCGCACGCCCGTACGTCGTATTACGTCTTCGGACCAGAACCAAGCCCGGCCCGAATACGCCTTACTTGAGCTCGACTTTAGCGCCTGCGTCTTCGAGCTTCTTCTTGATGTCTTCAGCTTCGGCCTTGGCGGCGCCTTCTTTGACGGCCTTGCCGCCGGCTTCCACCAGTTCCTTGGCTTCTTTGAGGCCCAGGCCGGTGATGGCGCGGACTTCTTTGATGACGTTGATTTTCTTGTCGCCAGCGTCGACCAGGATCACGTCGAACTCGTCTTTCTCTTCAGCAGCAGCGGCTTCGCCACCAGCAGCCGGGCCAGCAACGGCCACAGCAGCGGCGGCCGGCTTGATGCCTTTTTCTTCGAGAAGGTCGTTGAGTTCTTTCGCTTCCAGGATGGTCAGCGACAGCAGTTCTTCGCAGAGTTTGGCGATATCAGCCATGGTTCAGTTCCTTGCGGTAATCAGGGTATCGGTTCGATGTGCAGAGACGACTAGGCTTCGGCTTTTTCCCGGATGGTCTCGATCTGAGCGGCCAGCGTGTTGCCCGGCGCGGTGAGGCGCGAGACGATTTCGCCAGCTTGGCCCAGGAGACGACCCGCGATGGCGCCGATAAGCTCTTCGCGAGACGGCAGTTTGGAGAGTGCTTCCACGCCCTTGGCGTCGAAGACTTCCTCTTCCATGAAGCCGCCCACCAGGTCGAACTTGTCGTTCGACTTGGCGAATTCCACGACAACTTTCGGCGCAGCCGTGAAGTCTTCAGAATAGGCGATAGCGACCGGGCCTTCGAACATGTCGGAGGCGGCCTCGCCTTTCTGACCCTTCAGCGCGATCTTGGCGAGACGGTTGCGGACAACTTTCAGTTTGCCGCCCACCTCGCGCAGATCACCACGCAGCTTGGTCATTTCCGCAACGGTAAGACCCGAATAACGGGTCAGCACGACGGATCCGGCGCTTCCGAAGATTTCGGAAAGCTCCTCGACCGCCGCTTCTTTGGTCGTACGATCCATTGCGGTCTCCCTTTTTGAGCCGCCCCCTATGGACGGCTCGCTCAAGCCGCCGCAGGTAAGCCTGCTCCACATCGGATCAGGCCGCCTTGCGGCGTTGGCCTGTCCCAGGGCTCGAACCGACCCTTCCAGCGCGAGGCGGAAGTATCGATTGTCGCTCTGTCTCACCCGGGGCCGGTTGGATTAAGAGGCGCGAAGCCTCCCCCAGGATCTCGGACAGGTGGACCGGTTCATGAGCCGAAGCCCCCTTCCCGGTCCGGACATCCGTCAGGACGATCAGATCGCCCCGACGGAAACTCAGGTCCAGCGATTACGCTTACGCGTTTTCCGCCGGTGCAGACGCTTCAGCCACGTCCACTTTCACGCCCGGGCCCATGGTGGAGCTCAGCGCGATGGCCTTGACGTACTGGCCCTTGGCGCCGGTCGGCTTGGCCTTCACCAGAGCTTCCAGCAGAGCGCGCACGTTCTCGGCAATGGCGGCTTCAGAGAAGCTGGCCTTGCCGACGCCGCAGTGAACGATACCGGCTTTTTCAGCGCGGAATTCAACAGCGCCGCCCTTGGACGCTTCGACCGCTTTGGTCACGTCCATGGTCACGGTGCCGACTTTCGGGTTCGGCATCATGCCGCGCGGACCCAGCACCTTACCCAGGCGACCGACCAGCGGCATCATGTCCGGGGTGGCGATCACCTTATCAAAGTTGATCTCGCCGCCCTGGATCTGCTCGACCAGGTCTTCCGCGCCGACGACTTCGGCGCCAGCAGCCTTGGCTTCATCAGCCTTCGGACCACGGGCGAACACAGCCACCCGCATGGAGCGGCCGGTGCCGTTGGGCAGGTTGGCGACGCCGCGGACCATCTGGTCAGCGTGACGCGGGTCAACGCCCAGATTGACGGCCACTTCAATGGTTTCATCAAACTTGGCGGTCGCACGCTCCTTCACCAGCTTCACAGCTTCAGTGACGGTGTGCAGTTTTTCGCGGTCCAGACCTTCGCGGCCGGCGGCGATACGCTTAGCAATCTTGGCCATGCTTACACCACCTCAAAGCCCATGGAGCGCGCAGACCCTTCAATGATCTTGGTCGCAGCGTCCAGGTCGTTAGCATTCAGGTCCTTGAATTTCGCTTCCGCGATTTCACGGCACTGGGCCGCGGTCACGGTGGCGATCGGCGCAGCCTTGCCGGCCTCGCCAGAACCCTTTTGAACTTTCGCGGCCTTCTTCAGGAAGAAGCTCGCCGGAGCGGTCTTCGTGATGAAGGTGAACGACTTATCCTGATAGACCGTGATGGTGGTCGGGATCGGCATCCCTTTTTCCATCTCTTGGGTCTTGGCGTTGAACGCCTTACAGAATTCCATGATGTTCACGCCGCGCTGACCCAGAGCCGGCCCGATGGGCGGCGACGGGTTGGCTGCGCCGGCGGGAACTTGCAGGTTGATGTAACCCGCGATCTTCTTCGCCATGTCCCTGTCCTCCTAACAGCGCCGCTAGCAGCGCCTGGGGATTGCACAATAAGCCGCGCTCATGAAAGCGCGGCTCCTCTCGATGGGCGGCGCGGTGCGGCCCCGGCATGGTCTTTCGCCGGAACCTCCCGCACCTGTCTACGATCAGGCGATCTTCTCGACCTGAGCGTATTCCAGCTCGACCGGGGTGGCCCGGCCGAAAATATTGATGGCGACCTTGAGAACGCCCTTCTCGTCGTCCACTTCCTCGACGAGCCCGTTGAAGCTCTGGAAGTGACCGTCGATAACGCGCACGGTCTCACCCACTTCGTAAGAGACAGTCGGCCGCGGACGCTCGGCGTCCTCTTCCATCTGCCCCATGATGCGGCGCACTTCAGCTTCCGGAACCGGGGTCGGACGGCGGCCCGAACCCAGGAAGCCCGTCACGCGCGGGGTGTCCTTGACGAGGTGATAGGCCTCGTCGGTCATGTCCATTTTCACCAGCACATAGCCGGGGAAGTATTTGCGCTCTGCGTTGACCTTGCGGCCGCGGCGCACCTCGACAACCTCTTCGGTCGGCACGAGCACTTCCTCGAACTTGTCCTCAAGCCCCTGCAGGGCCGCTTCGGCCTTGATCGCCTCGGCCACCTTCTTCTCGAAGTTGGAATAGGCGTGAACGATGTACCACTTTGCAGCCATTCGCTCAGGCTCCCAGACCCAGAAGAAGATTGACGACAAAGCCGATGATCGAATCGACCCCGAAGAAGAAGAGCGCCGCGAACGAGGCCATCACAACGACCATGATCGTGGAGACCAGGGTTTCATTGCGCGACGTCCAGGTGACCTTGCGGCCTTCCTGACGCACCTCGCTGAAGAATTTCAGCGGGCTCGTCGTCCGCTTGCGGGCGGGCGGCGCAGATTGCGCAGCGCCTGCCTTGCCAGCAGCGCCGGTCTTGCCGGACGGACGGTTTTTCGTGTCTCGCGCCATGGCGTTCGTCATCTTCCCTTCGGCACGTCACCGATCACGTGTTGCGGGCCTGGCAGGGGCGGAGGGGCTCGAACCCCCGACCTACGGTTTTGGAGACCGTCGCTCTACCAGCTGAGCTACACCCCTAGACCCAGCGGCCCGCGGCGCGTGCTCGCACCATCCATGTAGGGATTGCGCGCGCACAAACGAAGCGGGCCGTTATTCGGAAGCCGGTCTTTTAACGAGCCTGAGCCCAGAAGAAAAGCCCTTTTCCCATAAAAAAGCGGCGGGCCTCACACAAGACCCGCCGCCCTTCAAATATGAGGTTCGATCAAGACTTAGAAGGTCTTGCGCGCACCCACATACCAGCGACGACCAATGGCGTCGTAGATGGCGCCGTCCGTACCGGTGCCCGTGGAGTCAAAGCCTTGACCGTACTTGATGAACTCGTCGGTCAGGTTGTCCACGCCGAAGACCAGCTCGAGCTGGTTCTCGAACGCCCAGCGCACCTGCACGTCCTGGAAGGTCGCAGACGGGACCATGGCTTCAGCCAGGTCGCCCGTGGCTTCCAGACGGGTTTCCGGCATCCAGTTCATGTCATAGGCGACGGTCAGCGGGCCGTTGCGGTAGACGGTGGAGAACAGGACTTCGTGCTCGAACAGACCGGCGGTGTCGGAATAGTCGATCACCTCCGCGCCCGGGAACGCCTGCTGCTCCCACTTCTCCAGATAACCGTAGGTCAGGGTGAAGTTCAGATCGCCCAGACCCCAGCTGGAGTTGGTGAACACGTCGTTCAGGCCCAGGAAGTAGCTGGCCTGCACGTCGATGCCGGCGGTTTCGATGGTGGCCAGGTTCTGCTGCAGGGCGTTCAGCTCCTTGATGGCGCCGATGGACGGGCCGGAATTGTAACGCACGATGTTGGAGCAGAAGACGGAATTGGCGTTATAGGCGCCCGTGCCGTTGTCATAGCACTGGTTCACGGACGTCTGACGCGCAATCCCGGCGATCGCGTCTTCGATCTCGATGTTGTAGTAGTCAACAGAGAGCGCGAAGTTGTCGATCCACTGATTGCCGAACTCCGGAGAGAAGACCGCGCCCAGCGTGATGGAGGTCGCCGTTTCCTCGGAGAGGTTCGGGTTGCCGCCGTTGAAGCCGGCGATGCCCTGGATCTCGCCCTGGGTCGGGATGTAGAAGCCGTCCCGGTCCACACGCGCCGCAACGGACGGATCCGCAAAGCAGGCCTGGGCCAGCGAGGAGTTGACCGTGGAGGAGTCCACGCCGGAGGTGGCGTCGTCTGCGGCGTTGAAGAAGGCCGGATCGGAACCGGACAGGGTCAGGCCCGCACAGACGTCATCAGCACCCTCAAAGGTCTCTGACGGCGGCTGGAACAGCTCGCCAATGTTCGGCGCACGCACGGATTCCGAATACTGCGCCCGGAAGCGAAGCATATCGATCGGAGTGTACTGAACGTTGGCGGCCCAAGCGAAGGTCTGGCCCACAGTGGTGTAGTCAGACGCACGCGCGGACAGGTTCAGACGCAGGTCCTCGACATACTGACGCCCTTGCACAAGCGGGATTTCCGCTTCCGCGAAGAGCTCGGCCACCTGGAAGTCACCGTAAACGGCCGGAGACACGTTGCCGCCATTCAGGCCCGACTGGCTCAGGGCGTCCGGAACGCTCTCGGATTCCTCGGAGCGGTATTCCGCACCGACGACAACCTGGACATTCTCTTCCGCGAACGGGGACGCAAAGCCCAGATCGCCGGACAGGAAGCCCGAATAGACCTGCTGGGTGATTTCCGCCTGACGCGAGGACGGGGCGTTGATGTAGGCGGCAGCCTCCGGCGAGATCGAGCCCTTGCCGAAGATATTGACCGGCACGCAGCCCTGAGCCCGCGCGATTTCATCTGCGCAGACGATTTCGCCGTTCAGCGTGGTCGCGTTGAGCGCCTGACGCAGGTTCAGGACGTTGACCTGACCCGAAGAGCGTTGCGACTGGGTGGTGCGACCCAGATTGGCGCTGACTTCATAGGACCAGTTGTCCGTCAGATCCCCTTCCAGGCCGAACACGATCCGTGCGGTCTGGCGGGTGTTGGCGGAAGCGCGCTGACCGACTTCGGTCATACGACGCACGAAACCGACCACCAGATCCTCGTCGGCCACATCCTGGATGCCGTCGCCGTCAAAGTCGGCGGCGTCACGGGCCGCCTGGCGCATGGCCAGCGGGACATAGGGGTTGAGGATGGAGATGCCGTTGGTGGAGCGGTCATAGACGCCGTCGCCGTCAACATCGACGAACTGGGCGGCGTTGTCGCCGAACACGTCATCAGAGGCCAGAGCGAACGGCTCCAGGGAGGACGTGGTCTCGGTCGAGGCGTAGGTGCCCTCGAAGAAGAAGTTCATCTTCTCGTTCACTTCATAGTTCACGAGCGAGGAGAAGGTGAAGCGTTCGGTCGGCACGGCGATCGCGCGGTAGGCCTGACGGTTGAAGCCGTCGAGCGCGGAGCCGTCTGGGTTCGCGGAGGTGAAGGGACGCACCTGACCGGTGGTCTCGTCAAACACCAGATTGGCCGCGTTCGTCGGCGTGCCGCCTGCGGACAGGCCCGGGATCAGGATGCGGCCGCGCTCGGAATAGGAAGAGTAATACGGGATCACGTCTTCCTGCCAGTTTTCGACGGTCGGGTCGAAATAGGCGCGAGACAGGCCGTCACGGTCCAGACCTTCACGGTCGCGGGCGTAGACGCCGTTCTCACGCGACCAGGTGGTGGAGACGACGGCATTGCCGCGACCCTGGTCGAACATGGAGCCCATGGTCAGCGAGGCGCGGTAGGTTTCGTCATCGCCCTCGTCGGAGATGCCAGCCTGAGTGGAGGCGACAACACCTTCGAAGTCATCCTTCAGGATCACGTTCACGACGCCGGCGAGCGCATCGGAGCCATAAACGGCGGACGCGCCGCCGGTGACGACGTCAACGCGATCGATCAGCTCGGTCGGGATGGAGTTGAAGTCCACATTGTTGGTGCCCGGCAGGCCCGCCACGAAGCGACGGCCGTTCATCAGCACCAGCGTGCGGTCTTCAGTCAGGTTGCGCAGCTCAATGGTGTTTACACCCGAAGAGGCAACCGTGAAGTTGGAGTTGGTGGAGGTCAGCGAGGACACGCCGACCGCCGGCAGGGTGCGCAGCAGTTCCGCGGTGTTCACGGCGCCGGACAGTTCGAACTGCTCGGAGTTGAAGGTGTTGACCGGGGTCGCCTCGGTCATGTTGCCGCGCTGAATGCGCGTGCCGGTCACCTGGATAATGTCTTGCTGGGCGTCAGCGCCCTCTTCCTGAGCCAGAGCCGGCGCGCTGACAGCGCCCAGACCGGCAAGCAGGCTTGAGGCCAGCGCCCAAGTCTTGAGATTCTTGTAGGACATTCATGTCTCCCCGAAATCAGAGGCAAGACCTGCTCAGGGCAGGTCACGAAACAGGTCGCACTCGAAGCCGAGTGGATGCCCCACGGTAGGCGCCGCATATTTCGCCTTAAAAGTGAACTTTTCAGGGTGACGTGTTTGCGCAATATCACTGTTGCAAATTTGCCCAATATGCGATTTTGAGTCGTGTTTTTATCCCTCAATATACCTCTTTATGTCCAGAATAGGCATATTTTGTCCACAATATGGCAATGTGTCTAATTGGTAACTATTACCTCGGAGCAATGATCTCGAAAGCTTCCGGCATCAACCTGTGATGGATATCGACGAAAGAGGCGCTTTCCCAAGCCTGCGAGGCTGTAACGCAGACGCCGGAGTACGGCTTTTCGCCGAACCGCCCGCCCCGGCGAGCATCAACCTCGGACGAATCAAAACGAAAGGGGCGGCCAGTGGCCGCCCCTCTGCATGCCGGACGCGATGAACGCCCTAGAAGTTGGCTTTCACCGCCACCGTATAGGTGCGTCCCAGAATATCGTAGAGGCTGGGGAAGGTGTTGCCGCTGTTGAACGAGGTCGTGCCCGTATCGGAACCGATGATCGGAGGCTGCTCGTCCAGCAGGTTGTCGACGCCAAAGGACAGATTGACGTTCTCCGTCATGTACCACCGAGCCGTCAGGTCGAAATAACTGTAGGCATCAATGGAACGGAACTCTTCAAACAGGGCGGACGCCTCGTTCGGCTGGGCGTCCAGGGAGCCGAGATAACGCCACAGCAGGCTCACGTCGAAATTGCCTGCGGTCCAGGTGGTCCGCTGCACGAAGCGGAGCTCCGGAACCGGATCGCAAGAGCTGCCGTAGAAGCCGTTACAATCGGTGACCGGGCTGAACTCGGCCGACAGACGCTCATTGGCCAGATAGTAGTTGGCGTTCAGGCCGATATTCAGGCTGCCGAAGCCGTCGGGCAAATCGATGTCGGTAGAGGCCGACAGCTCGAGACCTTCAGCCTTGCGCCATTCCAGATTGGTGATGAAGGCCTCAACGCCCGCACCCGCGGTGCTCAGACCGCCGCCGATCCGCTTGACGCCTTCGCAAGCCGCGTCATCGCCGACCACATAACAGGCGTCCAGAGCTTCCTGACCGGACAGCGTGCCGATGTAATCCTCGATCTTGATGTCATAGTAATCAAGCGAGATGGACGTGTTGGAGAACACGCCTCCCAGCTCCGGTTGCCACACGGCGCCCAGAGTGAAGGAGGTGGAGGTTTCCGGATCCGGCAGAATGTTCGGGTCGGTGCCTGTGAACACATTGATCTGCCCCGACACGATGTCGTTCACATTACCGACCTGGCTATCACGCATGCCGGTAGCGATACAACGCGCACGCAACTCGGCGTCGATATTGCCGGCATTGGTGGACGAGCACGGATCAGACAGAGCGTTGTCCAGGCCCGTGGTCACCGGAGACGCCAGCTCACCCACGTTCGGCGCGCGAACAGCTTGCTGCTGCATGATGCGGAAGCGCAGCTGATCATTCACAGCCCAGCTCAGACCGGCTTTCCAGGTTTCGTTGCCGTCGCCAGGATCATACTCGGAATAGCGGAAACCCAGTTCAGCCTGCAGGCTCTCCATGAACTGACGACCTTCGACCAGCGGGATGATAGCTTCGCCGAAGCCTTCATAGACGCTGAAGCCGCCCGCAATCGGCAGTTGGTTGCCGCCTGCGCCGCCCTGGCAACTGACCGGCGGAAGTTTCAGGCATTCATCCGGAATGAACTCGCCGTTTTCTTCACGATACTCGGCGCCGAAGGCCAGCAGGACAGAGTTTTCAGCAAACGGGCTGGTGAGAGGAACCGAGCCGGACATGCTGGCGGATGCGATGGTCTGATCATACAGCTGCTGTTGCAGCGCTGTGGCGCTGGCGTAGGCGGCCGCTTCCGGAGTGATGGATCCGAACGGGCCGAAGATATTGATCGGCACGCACCCCGCGGTCACAGAACCGTCAGGGGTTTCACACTCGGTGTCGGAAATCGTGTTCAGAGCCGTCGCGATATTGGCCACGTTGGTGTAGCCGCCGCGAACGGTGGTCCGGTCCGATTCCGCATACTGGAACGAGGTGTCATAGGTCCAGTCGCCGAAGAACAGGTCGCCACGCATGCCGACCACGATCTGGAAGATGTTGGAGTCGAAATCTTCCGATCGGGTGCCCAGTTCCAACGTGCGACGACGAACCGGAACGCTGATGGAATCGCCCATATCCAGGACGCCATCGCTATTGCGGTCAATCACGCCCGCATCAACCAGGGTCAGAGTCGGATCCGCCGCCAGCTCGCCATTGATGTTGGCGATGATGCTCTGACGCGCAGAATCGGTCAGGAACGGGTTCATCAGCGGGATTTCGAAGACGTTGCCGAACACGCCCGACGGAGCCACCTGCTGGCGGACATTCGTCGCAGAGAAGGTCGCACGGGTATAGAAATCAAAGTTGTTGTTGATTTCGTAGTTGCCGACCGTCGTGAACGAATAGCGTTCCTGCGGGGTCTGGTAATAGTTGTACGGGTTGAAGTTGAACCGCGTGCAACGGCTGCCGAGCGATCCGTCAGCGCGGAATTGCAAAGAGCCGCCAACCAGGTCGAGCACCGCCGGCATGGAGGTGGTGGAACCCGAGCCGGACACGCCGACGACATTCGGGCTCTCGCATTCTGCGGGTGGTGGAACGATGGAGCCGTCCAGCCCCGAGCCATTGGTCGAACTCACCCCGACGATGCCGAAATCGCGATCGCCCAGAAGCACGCCTTCGCGACGGGTATAGTTCGCGCCGAGCATGACATGGCCAGCGCCGTTGTCGAACTGGGTGCCGAGCAGCGTGTCGAGGGAATAAACCTCGCCGTCCGCGTCTTCCGTGATCGAAGTGGAGCCCGAGACTTCCAGGCCTTCGAAGTCATCGCGCAGGATGAAGTTGATCGCGCCCGCCATGGCGTCGGAGCCGTACACGGCAGAGGCGCCGCCGGTGACGATGTCGATCCGCTCCACCATGGAGGCCGGCAGGGTCTGGATGTCGACAAGCCCATTATAGTTGTAGGGCACCATGCGCTTGCCGTCGATCAGGATCAGCGAGCGTCCAGAGCCCAGCCCGCGCAGGTTCACCGTGGCTGCGCCAGCGGTGCCGTTGTTGACGTTGGCGCCATCCCCGGGAATGGTCACGGGCAGGTCCCGGAAAACCCGCTCGAGCTCAGGCGTCAGTTGGAATTCAAGCTCCTGCTGACCGATGGAATTCACCGGGCTTGTCGCAACCACATTGGGCGCCTGGATGCGCGTGCCCGTCACCGTGATGGTTTCGGTATTCGCGTCATCATCCTCTTCCTGGGCCAGAGCCGAGGGCGCTGCCATGGCCATGCCGGACAGCATGGTCGCGCAGAGCAGAGTTCGAGTCAGTGCTTTGCTTCGAAGCATAAGTATCTCCCCGCTTCATGTGAAAACAAAGCCGTCCGCACCTCCCCTTTTAAAAGATGCTGACAGCCTATGCATGAGCGCCCCTTTGCACACGCAAAAGGGGTGCAGGGAAAGCCTATTCCCCTGAAAAGAGAGTGGTCAACCAAGTGTTGTTGCCTCAATCCCCCTTATGGGGAACGGTGACAGAATGATCACAGTTTTTCCAACAGGTCACTGAAGCCGGAATTCATTCCGCTTCGGGGGGCCTTCTTGTAAATGAGCTTTGAAATAGGCGAACCTTTTGTGCGCCTTATGCGGGCAAGGCCGAATCCGCCTCATCCCGGAAACAGCAGATGCGCGCCTCACGACGAGCAACAATCTGTGCGGGAGCCTTTTCGATGAGCTTCTCTTGTGAAGGCACGCACCCCCACATGCAAAACGCCCCGGAGCGGGGCTCCGGGGCGTTCTGTCAGCTTGCGCTGTCGAGTGAAGCGTAAGGCTTACTCGATGATCTTGGACA
>MDTG01064209.1_pt1 | contig 22961 bp, 26 predicted proteins | sample 811421 | NCBI WGS metagenome assembly MDTG01 (sample SAMN05326645, study PRJNA326480) | marine metagenome | isolation source: seawater | place: Pacific Ocean: South East | collected 2011
AAAAAAATATATAATATATTAATGTTATTTATCTGAACAGTTTCATTGATAAATCCACCAAATAATATGAAGCTAACCATAATTGGACCTATTGTTGTTCCAAGTGAGTTTATGCCGCCAGCTAAATTTAGTCTATGAGCTCCAGTATCTTTTGGGCCTAATGAAATAACAAATGGATTTGCAGATATTTGTTGAATACAAAAACCTATTGCTACAATAAAAAGAGATAATAATATTAACTCGAATGAACCGCTATTAACTGCAGGTATCATACAGATTGAGCCTAAAACAGATATTAATAAACCATATATAATACTTGTTTTATTACCCCATTTATTAATTAAATCTTGCTTATTTAATGATGAATATAGAAATAAAAATAAGGCTCCAAAATAATATGCACCGTAAAAAGCACTATCAATTAATTGTGATTGAAATTGACTTAAATTAAAGTGTTCCTTGCAAAATGGAATAAATATTCCATTAGATGCAGCTATAAAACCCCAAAAAAAGAAAACAGTAATTAAAGTAACTAAGCCGTAAAAGTCATTTGTTTTATTTTCCATAATTATATAAATAGTTCTTTTTTATTAATTTTATACAAAACATAAATATATAATGAATCGACGTAATTTCCTTAAAAATACTTTATTAGCATCCTTAAGTACTCTGTTTTTTAATGGTTTATCAAAACAACGTAATCATTTTTCTAATTTATTGGGCATTAAAAATAAAAATATTGTGATATCTACTTGGGAATATGGTTTAAAATCAAACGAGAAAGCTATGTCAATTTTAAAGGAAGGAGGTTCTTCATTAGATGCTGTTGAACAAGGAGTTAAGGTTGCTGAGAGTGATCCTGAATGTACTTCTGTTGGTTTTGGAGGATTACCTGACTCATCTGGAAAAGTAACTTTAGATGCATGTATTATGGATAGCTATGGTAATTGTGGTAGTGTCTCTTTTTTACAGAATATAAAACATCCTGTTTCTGTTGCCAGAAAAGTTATGGAAGATACTCCATATTCAATCTTAAGTGGGTTTGGTGCCTATAAATTTGCTGTTAAAAATGGTTTTAAAAAAGAAAATTTATTAACTGAAGAATCTAAAAATAAATGGTTGGATTGGATTAAGAATAAAAATAATATATCTTTTGAAGATAATCATGATACAATAGGTATTTTATCTATTGATCAAAATGGTAATTTGTCAGGTGCCTGTTCTACATCTGGATTAGCTTGGAAAATGCATGGTAGGGTAGGTGATTCACCAATAATTGGTGCTGGTTTATTTGTTGATAATAATATAGGAGGTGCTTGCGCGACCGGATTGGGGGAATGTATTATAAAGTCCTTAGGCTCTTTTTTAATTGTTGAACTTATGCGTTCTGGTCTTCACCCTCAGGATGCTTGTGAAGAAGCTATAAGGCGCATTATACGTAATCAAGTTGTTAATGATGTCCAGGTTGCTTTTATTGCATTAAATAAAAATGGAGAACATGGAGCCTTTTCAATTCGAAAAGGTTTTAAATATGCATTAAGCAAGCAGAAAAAAAATATACTAATTGACTCTAAATTCGAAATAAATTATTAAATCTTAACTATGAAAAATTTTATATATATATTTTTATTATTATTCTCTATTGCTGTTTTAGCTGATGAAGGAGATACTACTTTTGTTCAAGCACATAATTATGTAGACTTAGATTGGAATGGAAATTATGATGCTTGGGGTGTTTTTCCTAGTGGCGAAACATCTTACAGGAAGATACTTATGCATTATGACATGAGATGTTCATCAAGTGGTTGTAGTGGTTGGGACTATACAACTAAAATTATCATTTTAAAAGAAAGTGATGAATTAAATGATAATGGTGATCCTATTTATGTAAATAGTCAAACATTAGCAAATGTAGTTACTCCATATGGAACTTATATGCAAGGTAATGGTTCTGAAGGGTTTTCTTCTAATTGGGTTCAAAGATATACATATGATGTAACTGATTTTGCACATCTTCTTGTTGATTCGGTAAAGATGAGAGCTTTTTATGGCGGTTGGTCAACGGGTTTTAATGTAACGTTAAATTTTGAATTTATAGAGGGTACTCCACCAAGAAATGTTATTGATATTCAAAATTTGTGGTCTGGTAGTAATGCATATGCAGACATGAATGATCTATTACATGATTCCTTAGTATTTATTCCTGATTCTGCAAAAAACTCTATGATGAGAGTTACAATTAGTGGTCATGGTCAAGATGGAGAATTTACAAGTGGTGTAAATTATCATATTAAACTTGATGATGAAAGTTTATATACACAGGAAATATGGAGGGATGATTGTGGAGAAAACTACTTATATCCCCAAGGCGGGACCTGGATTTATGATAGAGCTAATTGGTGCCCTGGTGATAAAGCCACAACAAGAGAACATGAGTTAACTTCATATCTGCAAACAGGTCAAGATAATTTATTAGATTTTGATATTAATAAAAATAATTGGAATCCATCTGAAGCTACCTATATTTATGACGCCCAATTAATTACTTATCAAGAACCAAATTTTAATTTGGATGTTGCTTTGGAGGATATTGTTTCTCCATCAAATAAACAAGAATATTTTAGGTTCAACCCAACATGTTCGAATCCAATTGTTAAAATAAAAAATCAAGGTATTCAAGATTTAAGCAGTGTATATATATATTATGGTTTTGATGGATATGATTCTAATATTTTTTTATGGGAAGGTAATTTAGCATTTGGACAGTCAGAGATTGTTGAGTTACCTCCAATAAATTGGTATTCTTGGGAAGAAGAATTAGATTTTTATGCTAGAGTTAGTATGCCTAATTATGAATATGATGATTATATTGTTAATGATATTTTATATTCTAATTATGAATTTGTCGAAGAATATCCTTCTTCATTTGCAATGTGGTTTAAAACTAATAGTGTTCCGAATGAAAGTTCTTATGAACTTAGAGATGTGCAGGGAAATTTAATTTTTTCTAGATCTGATATGTCTGCAAATACTATTTATAAGGATACATTTAATCTTCAACCAGGATGTTATAAATTTCAAATATTAGATACAGGTGGTAGTCAATATAATAATGAAGATGGCCTTTCTTGGTGGGCAAATGATGATGGTAGTGGTTATGCAAGACTAAGACAAGTTCCTGGAGGTTTTTTTAAATATTACCAAGATGATTTTGGCACTGAATTAACAGATTATTTCAGGGTTGGGGTTCCTAATAATATTAATTTAAATTTTAATTTCTATGAACCTATTTTTGAAATATACCCTAATCCATCTAGTAATAACTTAAATATTGATTTAGAGTTCGTTAAATCTTCAAAAATTGATATCATGATTTATGATGTTAATGGTAAAATTATTTATCAATTAAATGAAACTAGTATTAAATCAAGCGTATTTAACATTAATTTAGTTGATTTCAAATCAGGATTATACTATTGTTCTGTAATAACTGATTACACTAAACTTACTAAGCTGTTTTCTGTGATTAGATAAATAATTAACTAACTATAAATTATATTTATATTGGTAGTTATCTCTTTTGATAATGATCTATGAACTGGGCAATTTTTTATTGAGTTTTTTATTATTTTTTTGATTTTTATTGAGTAGTTTTTTGGAAACGTAATGTCTGCACTAATAACTGATATTACTCTAGGATTATTTTTCATTCTTTTATGTATTATTGCAGATGTTCCAATTAAATTAATATTGTGTTTTTTTAATGAAATAGATATAATGGTAAGAATACAACTTATTAATGATGTACATAATAAATCTGTTGGTGAGAATGATTGCCCAAGTCCATGATTATCTTTTGGTGCATCTGTTTGTATTACAACACCGGAATCAAGATGCACAATAGATGTATTATGTTGACCATTATATGTTACTTTTAATGAACTCAAAATATTACTTTAAGCCTCTTAAAATATAATCAGGTCGATTGAGTATTACTTCTCCTATTTCTTTGCCTTGTTCCCATAAACCTTCCTCAATTAATCCATTTGAATGTTTATAAACTCCATATCCATCAATGACACCCTCTTGAAATGTCCCATAAATCATATCTCCATTTTGTAAAAACATTGTACCTTTTCCATTAGGTATATCTTCATGAAATTCTCCAACATATAAGGTGTTAGATGAAAAACAAGTGCCATCTCCATGATAAAGTCCTTTATTAAATTGTCCTACATAAATTGTTCCATCAGACCATATTACAGTTCCTTGGCCGCTAGGGGATGAGTTCCACCACTGACCAATATATAGACTTCCATCATCAAATTTTTTTATCCCAAATCCTAAATTGCAGTCTCCAGAAATACATTGGGCTTGTGAAATAATAATTGTGAAAGAGAAAATAATTATTAATATTTTATACATAAGTAATTTTTTTTATAGTAAATATAATTAAAAAGTAATTAGTTATTATTTCTATTCTTAATGATACTATTTAATATAAGGCTACATAAAATAATCGCCCCCCCAATATAAAATTGTACAGACATCTTTTCTTCCTCACCAAATATTATTAGTGCAAAAATAATTGTATAAATAGGCTCAAGGTTAACACTTAAGTTAACTGTAAAAGGTGTTATTTTTTTCATTACTTCTATACTACCCACAAAAGCAAAAGCAGTACAAATTAATCCAAGTATTAGTATATAAACTAGATTGAGACCATAAGGTATTATTTCTGATATATTAAATTGATTTGATGAAATTAGATAAAGAGTAAGTATTATTGATCCACCCAACATTTCCCAGCTTGTTATAGTAAGTGCTTTGTGGTTTTTTTGAATTAATAGGTGATTAAAAATAGTAAAAAGTGCTCCAAAAAAAGCTGATACTACAGATAGAATTATTGCTTTACTAAAATTATTTTCATAATTGTGAATTACAACTATACCTATTGTGACTATAATTGATAAACATAGCTCATATAATTTAATTTTTTTGTTATTAATTATTGGATCAAGTATAGCTGTAAAAAGTGATATTGTAGATAAACAGATTAATGCAAGAGATACTGTCGATAATTTAATAGCTTCAAAGAAACAAATCCAATGTACTGAAATTAAACATCCAATTAATAAATATTTGATGTAATCTTTTGTAGTTAAATTGTGATTAGTTTTTAAAAATTTATTTATGATAAATAAACATAAAAAAGCAATAGTCATTCTGTTCCACACAATTAAATAAGAAGGCATCGTAATTAGTTTACCCAATATACCTGTCATTCCCCATATTATAATAATAAGATGTAGTAAAATAAGACTATGGTTTCTAGATAGATTCATGTTTTTGTCTATTTCGAATCAATAGAATTCCTATTAGTCCTAAAAACGTAATTATAATAGCTATTATTTGAGCCTGGGTTAATTGAAATATAAATACTTGATATTTTTCCGTAACCCTAATACTTTCTATAGTAAATCTTTCAAATCCATTTATTATTAAATAAATTAAGAATAAAACACCTGGTTCGATTATTTTTTTTCTTAACCTCCAAAGAAATAAAAAACCTATAATACCAAATAGAGCTTCATATAATGAAGTTGGATATACTTCTTGTGTTAATTGATAACAGTATTTACCTACACAGCCTTCAATACGCTCACCTGCTTCAATGACATTATGTGGAAACTTATATCCCCAAAACCAATCAGGTACATAAAAAGGCTTATTACTCATATTAGATACTATTCCCCAATCACCATCTCCTGAAAAGTGACATCCTAATCTCCCTATACCATAAGATAATAGAAGAGATGGGGCAAATATATCTGCTAGATGGAAAAATGAAATTCTATTTATTTTTGCATATATAGTTACGCAAATAGTTCCAAAAATTAAACCTCCATAAAAAGTTAGCCCACTAAATGAAAATATTGTTGATATTGGATCTTGAATAAAGTAATTAAAATTTTCTAAAACACTAAATAGCTTAGCTCCCACAATTCCACTGATTGCAGCAATAAATAATAAATTCCATGATAGTTTTTCAGGATTTATAGTTGTGGTCGTTTTTTTCTTATTCTTTTCTTGTGTTAAAAGGTAATTTAAGCAATAAAATAATAGAAATATAATTCCAGTTATATAATTACCTTCGTTATTTAAAATTAATAGTTGTGGGTGCATTGAAAATGAACTATAATTTGAAATTAAGTAAATAATTTTATAACCAAAACAGAAGCTAATTATAGAATTTATTATGAAACTAATTATAAATTTTAATCCATATTTAGTTTCTTCAATAACAATTTCATGTACATGCCCTAGTTTTTTTTTTCTTAATAACTCTTTGTAAATAAAATATCTTCCAAATAAAAATGCTAACACAATAAAGAGACCAAAAGTTTGAATAGGAAGAGGTATAAAATACCCAGTTATACTCTCAATAAAATGGCTAATTGTAGGGTATGTCATAATACTTATATTAGAGTGCCAATTGCACATGTTGAGGTTTCAAGATCTAAATTTTTAATTTCAAAATTATATATTTTATTCAATAATCTTTTATCATATTTTGATTTAACTTTAATATAGTTTTCACTATAACCGTATATATAGCCATTTATATTCTTGTTTTCAAAAAGTACTTTCTTTGTTGATCCTATATTTTTTTTATAAAATAAAAACTTCTTCTTCTCTGATAAATTTCTCAAAACCATACTTCTATGTTTTTTGTCTTCTATTTTTACTTGTTTATCAAAGTTAATGGCTTCTGTTTTTTCTCTAGGTGAATATGAAAACACATGTAAATATGAAACATTTAGTGATTTTAAAAAAGATAGAGTTTTGTTGAATTCCATATTACTTTCACCTGGAAACCCTACAATAACATCAACACCAATACATGGATTGTTAATTTTATTATTTATGAGTTCAATGACCTTTTTATAAGTTTTAGTATTATATCTTCTTTTCATTAAACCAAGAATTGTATCACTTCCTGATTGTAATGGAATATGAAAATGTGGTACAAGTACTTTAGAATCACTAAATATGTCAATAATTTCTTCGGAGAGTAGATTCGGTTCAATTGATGATAACCTAACTCTAATATTTGTCATTTGATTAATCTCATGAAGTAAATCAATCAATTTCTCATTTTTATTATTTCTAAAATCACCAATATTGATACCAGTTAATACAATTTCTTTAATACCTTTTTTCTTTAAATTATTAATTTTCTCAATTATATATTGTATCTCATCACTCCTACTTTTACCTCTAGCTTTTGGAATTGTACAAAAACTACATTTGTAATCACATCCATCTTGGATTTTTAAAAAGCTTCTTGTTCTATTTCCATATGAAAAAGACGCTTTAAAATCATTTAAATCAGTATGTTTATGTACAACTATATTATATTTTAATGAGTTATTTAGTTGTGAAAGATGATAAGCTAAATTAAATTTTTCATTATTGCCTAAAACAAGACTGACACCTTTAATATTAGATATTTCTTTTGGCTTTAATTGAGCATAACATCCAATTATTACAATTTTTGAAATAGCATTTTGTTTTAAAGCTCTTCTAATTAAATATTTACATTCTTTGTCAGCATTTTCAGTTACAGTACATGTATTAATGACATATATATCTGCTTTTTCTTTAAAATCAACTTCTTTATATCCGTATTTTTCCAAATTATTTGCAATAAATGAGGTTTCTGAAAAGTTTAATTTACATCCTAATGTATAAAAAGCAATATTCATATTTTGCAAATATATAATAATACAATATTAAAAAAGATAATAGAGTTGGTTATATTTGGAAAATTATTTTAAATATTAATTAGATGAATTTACTAATTAAATTATGGACAATTTGGTGTTTTATTTTTGTACCAATACTATTTACTATTTTTGTATTATTTAGTATAATAATTCTTGTTTTTTTTGGTAATCTTGGAAAGAAGTTATTTTATTTGTTAAGTCCTTATTTTGCTCAATTATGTTTATTAATTATGGGAGTAAATATTAGAAAGTCGGGTTTTAATACATTTTCTAATAATAATCCAGTTATATATATTGCAAATCACAAATCGTACTTAGATATATTTATCATTGCAGCCATTGTTCCTGGTAAATTAAAATATTTAGGAAAAGAAGAAGTTTTTAATTGGCCTGTCTTCGGTTGGCTAGCTAAGGTGTCTGGTCAGATACCTGTTAAAAGAGACTCTAAAGAATCTCGTTCAAAATCTTATGATTTAATGAAAGCAGCACTGTGTAATGGTTATTCTGTTATTTTATTTCCAGAGGGAGGTTGGAAAAATAATAATGATTCAAGTTCTCCTAATCCTTATAATTTAAAACAAGACAAAATACTTCAAAATTTTAGAAATGGTGCGTTTAGATTATCCATTGAATCAGTTTTTCCAATTGTTCCAATTGTTTTATTAAATGCACAAAATAGATTTTCTGATGTTACTAACAAAATGGTTCCAGGAGTTGCTGATGTTCATATATTTAGTCCTATAAACCCAATTGATTATAATGTTGAAACATTAAATAACAAATGTTATAATCTTATTTTAGATAAATTATTAAAATATAAACTGTGAATAATTTTATTTTTAAAACATACGAAAATCTTACTAAGGATGAACTTTATAGTATTCTCAGATTAAGACAAGAAGTATTTATTATAGAACAACAATGTTGTTATTTAGATGCTGATGGTTTGGATCAAAACTCCACACATTTAATGTTATTTAATACTAAAATATTAGTTGCATATATGAGGATTATTAATAAATCTATTATTTACCCTCAAACAACATTTAGTAGAATTTTAGTTAAACATGATTTTAGAAATAAAGGGTTAGGTCGTAAAATAATTAATAAAGCTTTAAATTCTATTAATAATGAGCCAGTAGTTATGTCGGCTCAGCTATATTTAGAGAAATTTTATGAGGAATTTGGTTTTAAATCAGTTGGTTCCTCTTTTTTTGAGGATAATATACCACATATTAAAATGATTAAAGGTTAAAATGATTTGTTATAATGGAGAGTTTATTAAGAGGAAGTCTATTAATATTGATAATAGAGGTTTAAAATATGGAGATTGTTTTTTTGAAACAATTAAATGTTTTCAAGGTAAGCCTCTATTTTGGGAAGATCACTATTTTAGAATAGCTTCTTCATTTGGTATGTTAAATATGATTCCACCATCAGATTTTAGTATTGAAAATTTTAAAACATTAATTAATTCTTTGTTAGCTAAATTAGGACTGAATATATATTCTGCAAGAATTCGAATACTTTTTTATCGCAATGGATCAGGATATTATAAACCTAATAATAATAATGTAGATTACATTATTTCTGCTCAGCATTTAGATAATTATCAATACAAGTCTATTGATCAGGGTTTAAATATAGGCATATATAAAGAAAATAATATTTCATCCGGTCCATTAAGTACAATAAAAAGTAACAATAGGTTAATTAATGTTTTAGCATCTATATATTCTGATGAACATGGTTTGGATGATTGTATATTAATTAATGAAAATAAAATGATTGCTGATACAACTTTAGGAAATATTTTTATTGTTTATAAAAATAAATTACTTACTCCTCCACTCTGTGATGGATGTATTGATGGTGTTCTAAGAAAGAATATTATTGCTTTAAAGGATTTTAGTATACAAGAAAAAAGTTTGTCTTTTTTAGATATTTTAAATGCAGAAGAAGTATTTACTACAAATGTAATTAAAGGTGTTAGTTGGGTTTTGAAATGTAATAATAAAATATATAAAAAAAATTATTCAGTTAATATTATAAATTCTATTAATAAGAGATTTTTTAATTTAAATGAAAATTAATAGGTGCATTGGCCCAAACTTCAAATTCTTTATTTATTTCAATTAATAATTTTGACCATGATAAATCCTGATTGATTATGTTTATTTTTCTATCATAAATTATCCATGAACCTTCATTAATTTCTTCCTCAAGTTGTTTCGGTTGCCAACCAGTATATCCTAAAAAAAATAATATATTATTTGTATCAAAATCATTCAAATTAATATTATGTATTATTTGTTCTATTTCTCCTCCCCAATATAGGTCATTAGAAATTAAATGGCTCCCTTGACTATGTTGAGGTTGGTTATGTATAAAAAAAAGTGTGTCAGTTTCTACTGGCCCTCCATATTTTATAATCTTATTAGATTTAATGTTGAGCGTTGTTCCAATATTGTCATTTGTATTTTTGTTTAGTATATAACCAACAGTTCCCATATTATTGTGTTCACTTATAAGAATAATTGTTTTATTAAATCTCGTGTCTTCAATAAATGGTTTTGAAATTAAAATAGATCCTCTTTGTAATATACTTTTCACTTTATGAATATATAAATTTTTTTATATTAAATTTAATATTGTTTTATATTATTACAATGAAAAGAATTCAGGACATTAGAACAGATTATGATTTAGGCACTTTAAATAGTTCGGATTTGCAGAGCTGTCCCATTAGTCAATTTAAATTATGGTTTAATGACTTAATTAATTCTAATTATATAGAACCTAATGCAATGGTACTATCTACTTATGATGATAAAAATGGTGTTCAAAGTAGAGTGGTTTTGTTAAAAGAAATTGAAGATGATGGATTTGTTTTTTATACTAATTATAATAGTGTAAAAGCAAAACAAATTAATTACAATAATTGTGTGTCATTATGTTTTTTTTGGCCTAATATGCAAAGACAAGTTAGAGTAACTGGTTTTGCTTCCAAATTTAATAATAAAAAATCTGAGGAGTATTTTATGTCTAGGCCCAGAAATTCACAACTTGCCTCATGGGCTTCGAATCAAAGTTCAGTTATTTTTTCTAGAGATCAAATGGATAAATCATTTTTACTATTTAATAAAAAATTTGAGAATCAATTAGTATCAAAGCCTGAATGGTGGGGGGGGTATAAGGTAATGGTTAAATCTATGGAGTTTTGGCAAGGTAGAAAAAATAGAATGCATGATCGTTTTATATATAATAAAATAAATGACAGTTGGAAAATTGATAGATTATCTCCGTGATTATTAAAAATGTGCCTTTTCTTTGTCTTCAATGATTTTTATATTACAAATATTCTTTTTATTGTTTAAAAACCCGTTAATGAAGTCCTTATCATTTAATTCTTTCCCATTGTTTAGTTTAATTTTTTTAATAAAAAATTGAGCATTATGATCAGTCATTATTATATTATTATTAACTCTATCTATTTGAATTGATTTTGAAATATCTGTTTTTGTTTTTTCATGCATTATTAAACTTTCAACTTTAATTATAATGATTCTTTTTTCTATTATTTCATTTTCATAATTTTCAATAATTAATTTAACCTTAACCCCCGGGGGTGACATTCCCCTAAAGTAATTGTAAATATTTTTAATAGTTTGATTATTTAAAAATTTTTGTGAAATATAAAAATCACTTTTATTTATTTTTCTTGCGTAATATTGTGAGTTATTCGTTAATTCAGTTTGCTTTATAAGTTTATTATTTCTATTAAACACTTTTCTAATAGTATTTTTTATTATTTCATCACTATATTTCATAAGTTCATTATACAGATCACTAGCATGCCAATTTTCATCAATATGTATTTTTTTTTGCATTATTATATCTCCATGGTCAATTTTTTCATTAATAAAAAAAGTAGTTAATCCTGTTATTTTTTCACCCTTAATTATTACCCAATTGATTGGTGCAGCTCCTCTGAAATTAGGCAGTAATGATGCATGGAGATTAATTGTTCCAAATTTAGGAATGTTATAGAGTTCTTTTGGTAGTTTTTTGAATGCAACTACAATAATTAAATCAGGCTCAAGTTCTTTTATTTTTCTAATAAAATATGTATCGTTTAATTTTGTAGGTTGGAATACATTTAATCCGAGTTCAATAGATTTCTTTTTAATAAAAGATTGGGTTTTTTTTTGTCCTCTACCTGAAATTTTATCAGGTATTGTTATTACTCCACTAATTTTGTATTGTAATTTTTTTTGATTTTGAAATAATGATATTAATGATGCTCCTGCAAATTCTGGTGTTCCACAAAAAATAATATTTTTGTTCATATGTTTTTTTTAATAAATTGTACTCTGAAATTTAGATCTAGTTTAGGCACTTCAATTAAGTTGTAGCCAAAATCAATATATGTGCTTCTTAGTACTTTGTCAATTTTAAATGCTTCTAAATATTCTTCTTTTCTTGAAATAGTTGTTGTATATATATTTTCCCATAATGGTGTATAGAAAATATTTTCATTATATTTTTTACTAATAATTTTTTTTTTCCAAGATAGTGGGTATTGAATTTTCCAATAATTTAAATATGCAACTACATCAATCATACTTCTATCAAAAAAACATATATTATGTTTACATTTTTCATATTGTAATTCTCTAGCAGTAAATAAAAAATTACTTAATTTAAATTTATCTTTTTTAACTTTTTCTTCTTTAATATGAATTGGGCTAATTTCATTAAAACAGTTATAGCCTTGACTCTTTAATTCATTAATTATTGTTGTTTTTCCTGAACTAGGGGGTCCACTAATAATTATTTTATTATTTTTCATTACTACAAATTTACATTTTATATTAATTTTATTAATTATTATTTGATTTATAATATGTTGCCAATTAAAGAGACTTTTTTATCAATTCAGGGAGAGGGTTATTATGTGGGTCATAGTTGTTATTTTATAAGAACACAAGGATGTGATATTGGTTGCCATTGGTGTGATGAACCAAATTCTTGGACCTTTAATGAAAAAAGTAAAGTTAGTTTCAGTGATTTAATAAAGCCTATTAAAAAGACTAAAGTAGATACCATTATCTTTACAGGTGGAGAACCATTAATACATAATTTATTTGAAGCTACTAATTACTTTCAAAAAAAAGGTTATAATTTACATTTAGAAACTTCTGGGGCCTATCCTTTATCCGGGCATTGGGAATGGATTACTTTGTCTCCAAAAAAAAACAAACCACCATTGAATGAAATATATAGAGTTGCGTCAGAACTTAAAATAATTATTTATAATCAACATGATTTTCAATGGGCTTTACAACAAGAAAAAAAAGTTAATAAAGATTGTTTACTTTATATTCAGCCTGAATGGAGCAGGCAGTCAATAATGAACCCATATATCGTTGATTTTATTTTAAATAATCCAAGATGGAAACTTTCACTTCAAACTCATAAATATTTAAAAATACAATGAGAATTATATTGTGTTTAATTATTTTTTGTTCATTGAGTTTTTCTCAAAATGACTGTAAAAAAGGTTTTAGAAAAATTACATCTATTGAAAAAAAAATAGTTAATGGTGAAAACACTCAAGCTTTAACTAAACTAAATGAACTCAATATTAAATGTGATAACTTTTTATTTCATGTTGCTGTTGCAGATTTATTCTTTTATTTAAAAGAATATAAAAAAGCCTTATCTTTTTATTCTAATGCTAATAATATAATTAATAATTCCAAATGGAATTTTACTTCATTAAAGAATTATTTATCTTGTCTATTTAAGTTTTCTCATTATAGTAGTGTTGATTCTATTTTAAATGTCATGAGTTCTAATTTAAAATCCACTTCGTATATTAAGGATTTAATTAAAATGAACAACTTTGCTTTGAATAATATACATGATACTATTGCGTTTAATCCTATTTCATTATCTATTAACTCTGACTCTGATGAATATTTTCCATCAATGTCAACTAGTTCAGATGTTTTAATTTTCACATACAGAGATCGAAATAGTATCTTAAAAGATGAAGATTTTTTTATTTCAAGAAAGCAAGACAATAAATGGGGTCATCCTCAAAAATTAGGAAATAATATTAATAGTGATTATAGGGAGGGATCTTTGTCAATAAGTTTAGGTGGGGATAAATTATATTTTGCTTCATGTAATCGTCCAGATAGTTATGGTGGGTGTGATATATATTTTTCATCTTTACTTTCGGATACTCTATGGTCTAATTCATATAATTTGGGTAGTGTTATAAATACTAAATTTTGGGAATCTCAGCCTTCAATTTCTGCTGATGGCAGAACACTTTTCTTTGCTAGTGATAGAGTAGGTGGCTATGGTGGTACTGATATTTGGGTTTCAAAAATGATTGATGGAGTTTGGCAAGAGCCAATTAATTTAGGCCCCTTAGTAAATTCAAAATCGGATGAATATACTCCATTTATTCATTTTGATAATGAAACATTTTATTTTGCATCTAAAGGTAAAATGGGTTTTGGAGGTTTTGATCTATTTATTTCTGATATAGATAGCAATTATTCAATTTCTAATGTAAGAAATTTGGGTTACCCTATTAATACAAGTAATGATGAATCTGGTTTAATTGTGGCAATTGATGGTAAATCTGCATACTATAACTCTTTTATCAATGATCAATTAGATATATATAGTTTTATTTTGCCAAAAAAATTAGAGTCTCAAAGAATTGGTCTTATAAATGGTAATGTTATTGATTCTGTAACTAGAAGGGGAGTAGAATCTGTTGAGTTAATTATTACGAGTTTAGATAAAAAATTTGAATATAAATATAATACATCTAGTTCTGGTTATTTTAGTTTGTCTTTACCATTAGATGCAGCCTTTAATATTACTATAGCTTCTAGTATGCATGATTTTTTTTCTAAAAATTATTTTTTAGAAGATGGAAGTGATAGAAAAAATATTAACATCGTTTTAAATAGACTTAATATTGGTAATAGAATTAATCTTACTAATATTCAATATAAATTTGATGATTATTCATTAGAAGAAACTTCTTTAATTGAAATTGAGAGATTTGCATCTTATTTAATTAAAAATTCTTTTTTAAGAATTGAAATTAGGGGTCATACTGATGATATTGGTTCAAAAAATTATAATAAAAATTTATCTTTAAAAAGGGCGGAGTCAGTATATCAAGCGTTAATACAATTTGGTGTTTCATCATCCCAAATGATTTATAATGGTTACGGCAACGATTTTCCTATTTTAGATAAATCCACTGATGAAGCTCGATTCTTAAATAGAAGAACAGAAATAAAAATAATAGATGAAAAATAATACTAAATTTACTATTGTAGAATGTCCCAGGGATGCTATGCAGGGGATAAAGAAATTTATACCTACTAAAACTAAGGCTAGTTATATTAATAGTTTAACAAAAGTCGGTTATGATATTATTGACTTTGGAAGTTTTGTTTCTCCTAAGGCAATGCCTCAAATGAAAGATACAGCCGAAGTATTAAAATTATTAAATTTAAATCATAATACGCGTCTATTGGCAATTGTTTTGAATCTTAAAGGTGCAAGTGAGGCATTGAGACATGATGAAATTAGTATTCTTGGATACCCATTGTCTATTTCTGAAATTTTTCAAAAAAATAATTCAGGTAAAAGTATTTCAAATTCACTAAATATAATTGATAAAATAAATAATTTATGTATTAAAAAAAATAAAAATCTTTTAGTTTATTTATCAATGGCTTTTGGGAATCCATATGGTGAATATTGGAACTCAGAACTTGTTTTTTATTACATAGATTTGTTGAAAGCAAAGAGTATTAATATGATTTCATTGGCAGATACTATTGGTATTGCGTCAACTCAGTCCATTTCAGATATATATAGTTCCTTATTTACAATGACTAATATTGATTTTGGTCTTCATTTACATACTAGCTCAAATACTGCATCAGATAAAATTAATGCTGCTTGGAATGCTGGATGTAGGCGCTTTGATGTAACTATTAATGGTTTGGGTGGATGTCCATTCGCTCAAGACACATTAACAGGTAATGTACCTACAGAAAGTTTTTTAAATTTTTTATCTAAAAAAAATATTAATCACAATTTAGATCTTTTAGCCTTTGAAGCTGCATATAATCAAGCAAAAGAGATATTTACTGTGTAAGTAAATGTAGAGCAGCTAAAGCAGCATCTTCCCCTTTGTTACCATGTTTTCCTCCGGATCTATCAGTAGCTTGTTGTTTATTTAGGTCGGTTAATACACAAAAAATAATTGGAATATCAAATAATATATTTAAATCTTTGATTCCATTTGAGACAGTTTGGGAGATAAATTCAAAATGAGGAGTTTCACCTTTAATAATACTTCCAATAACAATTACTCCATGTATTTTATGTGTTTTAATCATTTTCTTTGTGCCATATATTAGCTCAAAACTTCCAGGTACGTTTAGTGTAAATATATTGTTAGATTTAACACCATGTTCCTTTAATTTTTTTTTCGCACCAATATATAGATTGTCAGTAATATCTTTATTCCAAAGTGATTTAACGATTCCAAATGATAAGTCGATACCAGAATTTTGTTTAATATTGATATTAGTATTGTCAAATTTCATAATTAGTAAATTATGATGTTAATTGAACACTATTAATATATTTTTCAATTGATTTAGAAATATTAGAATTTGGATAATCATTTTTGATTTGATTATATAATTTAACAGCTTTTTTATGATTTAGTTGTTTTTGATATAATTTAGCACATTTCATAAGTATAATTGGACTTGTTACATCATTATTATTAATTGATAAAGCTTTTTCATAATACTCTATAGCTTCTTTTGGTTGATTCAATTCCACAAAAGCATCTCCGATACTCATTTTAGAAATAGATAACATAAGCTTATCTTTTGAAGTATATTTTTCAAGTGTCTTTATAGCTTCAATAAAGTTACCTGTTTTTAAATAACATACACCAGAGTAGTATCTAGCAAGCTTACCAGATTGTGTATTTGAGTATTCATCCATTATCAATAAAAACCCATCAAATTCATTGTTACCATTTAGGGCTTCTTCAAATTGATTGTTTTCAAAGTATTGTTCAGCTACAAATAATTTATCTTGAGCTGATTGATTTAGCGGTTTTATGTATAAATTTTTATAGCTGTATATGCCGATAAATAGTAAAACCATAAAACCTATAATAAAAGATAGGTTTTTACTATTTTTTTCAATGTATTGTTCGGTCTTGCTGAGGCTTTCTTCTATATTAGCTAATTGTTTTTCTGTAGTATTATTTTTTTTCATAAAAAATTTATTTTGATGCAAAATTAAGTTATTTTATGATATTATTTGATATAATTATTTATGATTTTAAATTTATTGTCTGTTGTTAATTTTAAAAATTACCAAAATATTCAAATTGAACTATCTGACAGTGTTAATTGTTTTTTAGGAGATAATGGTGTTGGTAAGACAAATCTTTTGGATGCTATTTATTATTTGTCTTTTTGTAAGAGTTATTTCAATACTTCTGACTTTGATAGTATGCGTTATGGAAATGATTATTTTATGATAAGGGGTGATTTTAAAAATGACAATGAAAATTTATTTCAAGTTAATTTTGGCTTTAAAAATAAAAGAAAGACCTTAAAATTTAATAAAAAAAAATACCAAAAACTTTCTGATCACATAGGTAAAATACCTCTGGTAATTATAACCCCAATGGACAGTAATTTAATTGTTGGGCGTTCTGATTTAAGGAGAAAGTTTTTTGATATTTTATTATCTCAACTTTACCCAAATTATTTAACTAATCTTGTGCAATACAATAGAGTTCTAAGACAACGTAATGCGATGTTAAAAAAAAGTAATATTAATTCAGGATATTTAGATTTAATATCCACTTATGATAATAAATTATCTGTGTTAGGACATGATATTTGCACTATGCGTTTAAATATTATTTCATTAATTATTGATTCTGTACAGAATTATTATAGCATTATATCTGAACAAAGAGAAATTATAGATATAGAATATAATTCTCAATTATTAGATGCTGATTTTAGTGAATTATTAAAAAATAATATTCACAAAGATAAAATATTGAAATTTACCACTGTTGGTATTCATAGGGATGATTTTAATTTTAAATTAAATAATTATAGTCTTAAGAATTCTGGTTCACAAGGCCAACAAAAGAGCTTTATTATTGCTTTAAAGTTTGCATACTACGATATATTAAAATCTATCTTAAAATTAAATCCGATATTATTATTAGATGATATTTTTGATAAACTTGATAATAATAGATTAGAAAAGATTATACGAATATTAAATCAAAACAAGTTTGGTCAAATTTTTATAACTGATACAAATTATGATCGTATTAATAAAATAATGCATAAGGTTGACAATAATTGTAAATATTTTTTATTTAACCAATTTGGTGAATATGAAGAGAAGTTTAAAGAATGAAAAAATAGGTAAATTAATTTATGACTTTTTTCAAGAGCATAACTTAAAGTCAAAAGAGAGGTCCGTTAATTTAATGATATTATGGGACCAAATAATGGGTAGTAGTGTATCTTTAAATACAAAGTCAATTTATGTTAAGCATGATAAATTATATATCAGGATTAAAAATAGTTCATTGAAACATGATTTGTCATTAAGTAAATCTATTGTATTGAATAAACTAAAAAAGAATGGTCTTAATATAAAAGAAATAATATTTCTTTAGATAAATATTTCATGATTGGAAAAATGAAATGATGCTTCTATTTCTGCATTTTCATTACTATCAGATCCATGAATAGCATTTGCATCAATAGATTTAGCATATAGTTTTCGTATTGTTCCTTCATCAGCTTCTTTTGGATTTGTATTACCTATTAATGTTCTAAATTCGTTTACTGCATTATTTTTTTCTAGAATAGCAGCAATTATTGGACCAGATGTTATATATTTTATCAAGTCATTAAAGAAAGGTTTCCCTTTATGTATTGAATAAAAGGATTCAGCCATCTCCTGATTCATTCTTGTCATCTTCATTGCAATAATTTTAAATCCAGCTTTTTGAATATGTTTTAAAATGCCACCTGCATATTGATTTTCCATTGCATCAGGTTTTATCATAGTAAACGTTCTGTTATTTTTCATAATATTGTAATCTAAATAAATAATTAGATTTCGAAATTAATAAAAATATATATATAATAAATTGATAATATATATTATTAATTTTATACAAAATTATTTTATGGATTATTCTGCTGTCAAAAAAATATTATCTTCAAAAAAAAATATTGTAATTACTACTCACAAGTCACCTGATGGAGATGCTCTAGGCTCCTCATTGGCATTATTTTATGCATTATATTCTAATCATAATGTAAGTATTATTGTACCAAATAATTATCCGGATTATCTAAAATGGATGCCTTATAGTGACAAGATTTTAATATATGAGGAATTACAAGTGCAATGTGATAAATTAATAATTGATTCTGATGTAATTTTTTGCTTAGATTTCAACAAACCCTATAGGGTTGATGCAATGTCGAGTATTATTGTGAATAATGATTCATATAAAATTATGATAGATCATCATGAAGAACCTGATTTATTTTGTGATCAAATGTTATCAGATTGTACAATTAGCTCTACTGCAGAACTAGTCTATAGTTTTTTACATAATCTAGGTTTTATCTTGAATAAAAATATTGCCACTTGTTTGTATGTTGGGCTTGTTACTGATACTGGTAGTTTTAAATTTCCTAATGTTACTGGTCAAACTCATATTATTGTTTCAGAGTTAATGAAATATAACATTAATCACTCATTAATACATCAAAATTTATATGATACACAATCTGAAACTAGGTTGAAATTATTAAAAATCTGTTTATCTAATCTTAATGTATATAGAAATTTTAATACAGCTCTTATTTATTTAGAAAATAAAGATTTAATTTCTTTAAATTATAAGAAGGGTGATACTGAGGGTTTTGTAAATATACCTTTAGGTTTGAAAGGTATTAATTTCTCTGCTTTTTTTATTGAATTTAAAGATGGTGTAAAAATCTCATTCAGATCGAAAGGTTTGTTCGATGTAAATATTTTTGCTAAAAAACACTTTAATGGTGGTGGACATAAAAATGCTGCTGGTGGTATTTTATTAGAATATGACATGAAATCAGCTATTTTATATTTTGAAAATATTATAATGAAAAAAGAAATTTAACAAAATGAGATTTTTATTAATTATAGTTTGTTTAATATCTTGTCAAAATACTTATCAAGAAAAAGTTAGAATTACAGAAGATAATACTAGAAATACAGATTTTCTTATTGATGTAAATAAGAAATTTTTAGAATCTGAAGAAAAACAAATTGATTCAATTTTACAATATTCAAATTATAATTTTGATAAAAAAAAATCTGGATTAAGAATTTGGATTGATAAATCACTGCGAGACGATGATTCACCATATGCAAAAAAGGGTAATCAAGTACAGTTTTTATTTGAATGTGTATTATTAAATGGGAATATCCAAATACTAAACAATCATATATATACTGGATATTTAACAGATACGGTTTCTTTTAAGTTAGGTTTTTCAAAACAAATGCAAGGTTTAAATTATGCAATTAAATTACTTAAAGTTGGTGATAAAGCAAAGATTATAATACCTTCGTACATTGGTTTTGGTGGATCTGGATTTGGTAAGTCCGTTCCTCCACATTCCACATTGTTATTAAATGTTGAACTTTTAAATTTAGAATAATGAAGAAAAATCATTTTATTATTAGTGTTTTGTTAAGTCTGTTTTTTATATCTTGTAACGCAACAAAACAATCTGACGGTATGTATGCAAAAATAATTACAAGTAAAGGAGAGATTATACTTACTTTACATTATGATAAGGCCCCATTAACTGTAGCCAATTTTATTGGTTTAGCTGAAGGTCTCATCAAACAATCTTCTAAAAAAGGCCCTTTTTATAATGGATTAAAATTTCATCGAGTAATTAATGATTTTATGATTCAAGGTGGTTGTCCTCTTGGAACAGGTACTGGGGATCCAGGTTACAGCTTTTCTGATGAATTCCATCCTGAATTAAAACATGATGGACCCGGTGTATTGTCTATGGCTAATTCAGGTCCCAATACTAATGGTTCACAATTTTTCATTACCCACAAAGAAACCCCATGGCTAGATGGTAAACATTCTGTATTTGGTATTGTCAAAGATGATGCTAGTATGGATATTGTTAACTCTATTTCACAAGATGATATAATTGAAAAAATTGAAATTGTTCGTGTTGGCAAAGATGCTAAAAAGTTTAATCCTGTTGATGTATTTAATGCTAAACAGCTAGAAAAAGAACAAGAAGATAAAAAAAGAGAACTAGAGATGGTAAAAATACTTGAATCGGTTTCTGAAAATGCAGAAATTACAGAAAGTGGTTTGAGATATATTATGTTAGAAGAAGGTAAGGGGGGTAAACCGAAACAAGGAGATAATGTTTCAGTACATTATTCTGGGTTTTTGTTAGATGGGACTAAGTTTGATTCATCTTATGATAGAGGTGAGCCAATAACCTTTCCACTTGGTGCGGGTCGAGTAATTAAGGGTTGGGATGAAGGAATATCACTACTTAATGTAGGTGGTAAAGCTAAGTTTATTATTCCTCCAGATTTAGGTTACGGCAGTAGAGCTATGGGGCCTATTCCTGCTAATTCAGTTTTAATTTTTGAAGTTGAACTTGTTGATATTTCAAAATAAATTATTTTGATATGAAAAAAGTATTTCTTTTTGTATACATCTTATTTTTTAGTGGTGTTCTTATTTCCCAAAATACTAATGTCATTTCAGGTCCAATGGTTTCTTTTATTGATGGATATAGTACTCAAATATGGTTTCTTTTAGATAAAGATGCAAAGAACATAAAGATTGATTTTAAGGATTATGATGAGGATAAGTTATTAGAATATAATTTTACTGTAACTAATGAACATCAATTTACTCAATATGTTCCTTATACCGTGACTATTGAGAAATTATTACCTAATACTGAATACATTGCCTCAGTATATGTTGATGATATTTTTATTAAAGAATTAGATATTTTTACAAAGCGTCCACATTTAGATGATATTCAGTTTTTATTGGGTTATAATTTAACAAATTCTACATCTTCATCTTTATTTACTCATATGAGAAGAACAAATTCTGATTTTATGGTTTGGCTTGGTGGTTATGTTTCTTATGCTGATGATAGAGTTAATTTTAATAATATATTTAATTCATATGTTAATTCTCGTATTAAGCCAGAGATTAATGATTTTATTAGTTCTTTACCACAAATTGCTTCATGGAGCTCTTTAGATTATGGTTCTGATTTAGGTTTTAATTGGGCCTTGAAAGATAGTGCATATTTAGCTTTTGATATGTTTTGGCCAAATTCACTTAATAAAACTTATAATTACACTTTCTATGATTACGGAGTATATCAAAGATATAATTATAATGATTTAGATTTGTTTCTGCTGGATTCTAGAAGTTTTAGAGAGGTGGCGAGTAGTAATTCTACTTTATATGGTGACAAACAAATTGAGAGATTATTTCAAGAGATTAATAATAATGGGTCAACATTTACAATTATTGCCAGTCCTTCTCCATTTACCTTTGATACACATGAATCTTTTTTAAATTATAAAAAACAATTTGAATACTTTATATACAGATTGAGAGTTTCAGGTACAGAAGGTGTTGTATTAGTAAGTACAGGTTCAAAAGAAGAAACACAAATGTATCAATATGATTTAAGTGAAACAAAATGGAATGGTAAAGTTAAGTCATTTTACCCTATATATGAATTTAACTTTCCACCTCTTTCTGATAATAAGTTCTCATTAATTAGAGTTGAAGGGACATCTGGTAAGAGAATCTTATCATTTGATACCTATAATGAAAAGGGTAATTTAATATATAGAAAAAGAATTCATGAAACAGAGCTTAAAAATTAGTTTTTAAGTATCTTTCTGTATGTATTAATTGAATTATTTTGAATAGATAATATATAGACTCCATTTTTTAAAACTGACAAGTCTATATTT
>MDTG01031167.1_pt1 | contig 22950 bp, 18 predicted proteins | sample 811421 | NCBI WGS metagenome assembly MDTG01 (sample SAMN05326645, study PRJNA326480) | marine metagenome | isolation source: seawater | place: Pacific Ocean: South East | collected 2011
GGCCCTGCACGGTCACAGATGATCACATTTTCATGTGGCACCCCCATCGTTTTCAGAAGCTCCACGCAGGCTATTGCTGCCGCGCCAGCACCATTGCTAACTACCTTGATGCTTGTTAGCTCGCGTCCGGTGAGGTGTAGCGCGTTGATCAGACCTGCGGCAACAATGATCGCCGTTCCATGCTGATCATCGTGAAAAACTGGGATTTCCATCTTTTCGCTCAGTTGTTGTTCGATGATGAAACATTCAGGTGCTTTGATGTCCTCTAGGTTGATTCCGCCGAAAGACGGTCCCATTAGTGAAACGGCTTTGATAAAACCCTCGGTATCAGACGTATCCAACTCCAGATCAATCCCATCGATATCAGCAAACTTTTTGAATAGGACAGCTTTGCCTTCCATCACTGGCTTTGCTGCCGCCGCGCCAATGTCACCAAGCCCTAGAACCGCTGTACCATTGGAAATAACAGCAACAAGGTTGCCTTTTGCCGTAAAGTCATAGGCGGTGTCTGGGTTTGCTTCGATCGCAAGGCAAGGGGCGGCTACGCCGGGTGAATACGCCAGCGAAAGATCATGCTGGCTTGTTAGTGGCTTGGTGGCGCTGATCTCGAGCTTGCCGGGGCGCCCATTCGAGTGGAAGGACAAAGCTTCTTTATCAAGGGTTTGGTTTTTTTTGCTCATGGGGTCTCGCGGCTGGGCGGCGTCAATGCGCCTCTGGTTTTCAAAACGAAACATTACAAACGGGTTTTGATTCAGTCCACCTTTATTGATGATCAAAATTGAATGAAAGCCATTTTATCTTGGGGTAATGGTGCTACATTGTTGCAGAATTCGGGACTCAAAGATGAAACAGACGCAGCCAACAAAAACATGGCGAAATGTAAAGTCGCCAACACCGATGATCGCTCAGTATCTGGAGGTCAAGGAATGCCAGCAGGATGCGCTGTTGTTCTACCGTATGGGTGATTTCTACGAGATGTTTTTCGAGGACGCCGAGATCGCCGCTCATGCCCTTGGCATTACTCTGACCAAACGAGGAAAAAGCGATGGTGATGATATTCCGATGTGTGGTGTGCCTGTTCATTCAGTTGATGGTTATTTGGCCCGACTGATCAAGGCTGGCCATAGGGTTGCGCTTTGTGAGCAGGTTGAGGACCCCGCCACTCAGAAGCAGCGGGGCGGCAAGGGGCCACTCAAACGTGCTGTTGTCCGAGTGTTCACACCGGGCACGTTGACTGAGGATGAGCTGCTGTCGCCGCGCCAGCATAACTATCTGGCTGCGCTCGGCCGCTCCGGCGAGACCATGGCGGTAGCGTGGGCTGACATGTCGACTGGTGATTTTATGGTCAAGGAAATTCTTGAGGCCGGGCTTGAAACGCTGATCGCCCAGCTTGACCCTTCCGAACTCGTTGTGTCGAATACTTTTGTATGTCCAGACTGGCTGGATTTGGCTCCTGTTTGCCTGTCGCAACAGGCGCCAGCCCTTTTCGACTCGACATCGGGTCGCAAAAAACTCGAATCATTCTATCAGGTTGGTAGCCTCGACGGATTTGGGGATTTCTCCAGGGCGATGCTGTCGGCAGCTGGCGCTCTGCTCAACTATCTTGAAACGACACAGATTGGCAACATGCCGCCGCTGAGCCGTCTGCAGACGATGGTCGATTCTTCACATATGGAAATTGATCCGGCTACCCGCCGGTCTCTGGAACTGACAAGAACGCTTGCCGGTGAGTCACGGGGCAGTCTGCTGTACGCGATTGACAGGACGGTGACTGCGGCCGGTGGCCGTCTGCTCGCGCAACGTCTGGCGGCGCCGCTTGGCAATGCTGAGAGCATTGTCGACCGACATGATCTGGTAGCTTGGTTTCTGCAACATATAGATTCGTGCGAGCAGATTCGTATTAAAATGGCCGGGCTGTACGACATTGAAAGGATCATGGCTCGCCTGTCAATGGGACATGGAGGTCCGCGTGATCTGTCCGGTCTTGCTAAGGGCCTTACTAATGCCAGCGAAATTTTTACCATCGCCACAAATGTGACGGCGGTTGCAGAGCCGCCGAAATTGCGCGTGCTGTTTAACGCCATCATTGTGCCTGCACCGCTGGCGGATGAGCTCATACCGGCGCTGTCAGACGACTTGCCTCTGCTTCCGCGTGACGGCGGTTTTGTGCGCCGTGGCTATGATTTTGAACTTGATGAAATTTTTGATCTTCGGGATGAAAGCCGCAGGCTGATTGCTGGGCTGCAGCAGCGTTATAGTACCAAAATTGACGTTGCCTCGTTGAAAATCAAATATAATAACGTCCTTGGTTATCATATTGATGTCCGCGCCATTCATGCTGAAAAGCTGATGCAGGATGAGGAATTCATCCACCGTCAGACTACGGCGCAGACGGTGCGCTTCACCACGATTGAGCTTGCTGAGATGGAGCGGGATATAGCCAGCGCATCGGAGCGTGCACTGGCTAAAGAGCTGGAGATCTTTGATCGCCTTCGCAGCACCGTGCTGCAACAAGCAGCGGCGATTACCAAGGCAGCGCAGGCACTTGCTGTGATTGATGTTGCTTGTGCCTCGGCCGTTCTTGCCGCGACCACCAACCAATGCCGTCCGGAAATCAATACCACATTCGATTTTCACATTGAGAAAGGTCGGCATCCAGTTGTTGAGTCGATGCTGGATGGCTCAACCCCTTTTATCCCCAACGATTGTGATCTGGGTAGGGAGAACAATTTATGGCTTCTCACCGGCCCCAATATGGCAGGAAAATCAACTTTTCTCCGGCAAAACGCCCATATTGCGATCATGGCACAGGCTGGCATGTATGTTCCGGCGGAAGCGGCTGTGATTGGCATCGTTGACCGTATTTTCAGCCGTGTTGGGGCGGCGGATGATTTGGCAAGAGGGAGATCTACCTTCATGGTCGAAATGATTGAGACAGCCACCATCCTTAACCGAGCCACCGATAGGTCGCTTGTTATACTTGATGAAATTGGCCGTGGAACAGCCACCTACGACGGTCTGGCAATCGCCTGGGCAGCGCTAGAGCATCTGCATGAAGTATCGGCATGCCGAACTCTTTTTGCTACGCATTATCATGAATTGACATCGCTGCAGGACAGATTGCAGCGGCTGCGTAGTTTTTCCATTCAGGTGCGTGATTGGCAGGGGTCGATCGTTTTTCTGCACAAGGTTGTTGCCGGTTCTGCTGATCGCTCTTACGGGGTTCATGTTGCGCGCCTTGCCGGTCTGCCTGCCTCAGTCCTACGTCGGGCTGAACAGATCATGGATGAGCTTGAAGCTGGTCAGCACGGCGCGATCGATACAAAGGCGATGAATGATTCGCTGCCGCTCTTTGAAAGGGTGGCGATTACCGATCAGCAAAAGGCCAGCGCGCCTGAAAAGGTGATTGACGCGCTAGACGAGATTTACCCTGACGCTTTGACACCAAGGGAAGCACTGGAACTGCTCTACATGCTGAAGGAAATGCGGGCAGCAAAGGCTGGTGATAGATGATGACTGGTCACGATGCTAGGAAATCGATGGTCAATGATGATTTACCCTATGCCAGTTTGTGGCGCCGGTGGCTGCAGCCGCTTGAGTCGGTGCAGGAGAATTCATCTCCGCCGCTGGATGTCGCACAGCTAGAGAGGGACATCGAACCGGCGGTATCTGGCGCCGATGCAATATTTCGCAAAGCAATCCTGACAACGGTGAAAAAAGCTCTGTTATCTGCCCAGCAAACCCTTAAATGCGAGTTTGAGAAACATAATGACGGCGCTGTTTATGTCGGGCGGCACGCTTGGATTATGGACCTTCTGGTAAGCTTCATTGTTGCACAGGCTGGAAGGCGATTTGGCCTTGACGGTAAGAAACACCGGATGGCGGCTGTCGCTATTGGTGGCTACGGGCGGGGGGAACTGGCTCCGTTTTCAGACATTGATATCTTATTTCTAATGTCTGAAAGACGAGCTTTAGAAATTGAGAGAACAATTGAATTCAGCCTCTATATTTTGTGGGACTTAGGGCTGAAGGTTGGTCATGCAACGCGGACTGTGCGCGAAACCATCAACACGGCGAAAGCCGATCAGACAGTGCAAACTAGTTTGCTTGAAATGAGGAAAATCTGCGGCCACCAGCTACTATATGGGCAATTGAAAAGCGCCGTAGCGTTGATTGTAAACAAGACTAAGACTGGTGATTTCGTTCAACAGAAACTCATTGAGCGGGACAAACGCCATACGCGCCTTGATGCAACGCGCTATGTTGTAGAACCCAACATCAAAGAGGGAAAGGGCGGGCTACGCGATCTACATACGCTATTCTGGATTATCAAATTCGCTTATCAGACAAATAATATCATGAATCTTGTCGATCAGGTTGTGCTACGGGACAGTGAGGCACGTCGCTTTGCTGCGGCTCAGCGCTTTTTGTGGACCGTGCGGTGTCATATCCATCTGTTTGCCGGCCGTGCCGAGGAGCGTCTCGATTTTGAGGTGCAGATGGCAGTTGCGCCGTTGATGGGTTTTTCCGATAGAGGCGGGCTGCGCGCGGTTGAGCGTTTCATGAAACGCTATTATCTCGCAGCGCGCGATGTCGGCAATCTAACCCGTATTATTTGCGCTGCGGTTGAGACAGATTTTCGCAAAAGACGCGCGCTATGGGGCGGGGGTTTTCTGCTCGGTCAGAATGTCGGTCAGTTTTTCATTCGGGGTGGGCGGGTTCATCTTGCTGATGACATCTTGTTTCGGGACGAGCCGTTACGCATGCTACGCATTTTCCAGATTGCCCAAGATCATGATGCCGATATCCACCCGCATGCGCTCAAACGAATTACCCGCGCTCTTCCCTTTATGGGTGCGCAAACACGAGAGGACAGGGAAGCAAACGAACTTTTCCTATCGATTCTGACGTCGCGTAAAAACCCTGAGCGGATTTTGCGCTTGATGAATGAAAGCGGCGTGCTTGGCAAATTTATGCCGGAATTTGGGCGAATTGTAGCGATGATGCAGTTCGACATGTATCACAGTTACACCGTTGATGAACATACAATCAAAACTATTGGGGTGTTACATCAAATCGAGTCGAATGAGCTTGCTGATATAGCGCCTGTGGCAACCCACGTGATGCCAGAGATCGTCTCAAGGCGTGTCCTTTTTGTAGCAATGTTCCTACACGACATGGGTAAGGGGCGGGGTGGCGATCACTCGATCATTGGGGCTGAGCTGGCACAAACACTATGCCCGGGCCTGGGCCTAACTCGCGAGGAGACAGAGACTGTCAGCTGGCTTGTCAAATATCATCTGCTGATGAGCAAGGTCGCGTTTCGTTATGATCTAAATGATCCGAAGACGATTCAGGATTTTACAGATATAGTGCAGTCGCCAGAACGTTTGAAGCTGCTCCTTGTTCTGACAGTGGCGGACATTCGCGGCGTCGGACCAAATATATGGAATGGGTGGAAAGCGGCATTGATGCGCGATCTCTTTACACGCGCTGATGCGGTGTTGCGGGGTGCCGATCCTGAAGCTATATCGGCTGGCTCGGCGATTGAGGCCCAGAAACTCGTACGCGAAGGGCTGGCCTCTTGGTCGGATGAGGAGTTTGCAGCCCACTCATCAAATTTGCCTGTGAGCTATTGGACAAGTTTTGACACGCCGTCGCAGATTGCACATGCCGAATTGTCATATGGATTCCGCCTGCAGAAGGTGCCAATCCTAATTGATCTGCGCCCAGATGTTCCTAAGCGAATCACTGAAATGACGGTGATGAGCATTGATGATGCTGGTTTGTTTTCACGGATCGCTGGGGCAGTGGCCAGCACTGGCGTCAATATCGTGGGGGCCAGGATTGCCACCTGCTTGGATGGTTCGGTTCTTGATGTCTTTATTTTGCAGACCACGAATAATGAGGCTGTGGGGGATCCCACATTGCTTGGGCGACTGCAGAAAAATGTTGAGGCCGCAATCACTGGCAGTTTTAGGGCACACCCAATGCTTAGCGCACGATGGCAACAGACGCCAAAGCGTGTCCGCCATATGCCGGTTCCTTCACGTGTAATTTTGTCGAACAAAATCAGCTCGACCCATACGGTCATTGAAATCAACGGGCGGGATTTTCCTGGACTTCTGTATCAAATCACGAAAACCATTGCGTCGATGGGTCTGCAGATCCAGTCCTCGTCGGTGTCTACCTATGGCGAACGCGTTGTCGATGTGTTCTATGTCAAGGATCTATTTGGTCTGCAAATTCATAATGAGGCTCGCTTGCAGGAAATCAAGGAAAAATTGCTAGCGGTTTTCGACATGGCGAATGAGGTGACATATTGATTAACTCATCGCTTGCGCGCTCATTTGGCCAAATCGGCGCGCTGACTGTCGTCAGCCGTATTTTGGGCCTGTTGCGAGACATTTTCTTCGCCACCTTTCTGGGTGCGGGACCGGCAGCCGACGCTTTCTTGGTGGCGCTAAAGTTGCCTAACATGTTCCGCAGATTAAGCGCCGAGGGCGCGTTGAGCAATGCCTTTGTTCCCATCTATGCCCGGGAAAGTGAGAAAAATGGAGGCGCTTCTGCGCTGCGCCTTGCCGGTGAGGTGCAGGCCGTTCTCCTTCTTGTTTTGCTGGCTGTGGTAGCGGCTTTCGAATTGATGATGCCATCAATTATCATGTTGCTAGCCCCGGGATTTTCTGCAACACCCGAACGGTTTGCGGCAGCGGTTTCGCTGGCGCAGATTACCATGCTCTATCTGCCAATGATCTCACTTGTCGCTTTCTGGGCGTCGCTTGCCAATGCTCATGATCGTTTCGTTCCAGGAGCAGCGATGCCAATCCTTTTCAATTTGTGCATGATTGGCGGGGCGCTTTTGGTTCCCCTTGTGTCTGGAGTGCTTGGCTTTGAACGGGCAAGGCCTGTGGCCTACGGTTTGTTGGGGGCAGGCGTTCTGCAGATAGCGGTGATGTACATGGTTCTGCACCGCATGGGGAAACTGCCACAATTTTTTCTAGTGCTCAAACCCTCGCCAACGGCGCGGAGAATGTGGAGAAAATTTCTGCCGGCTGCTCTCGGAGCTTTTGGAATGCAGCTAAACCTAATAGTTGACCTTGTTTTGGCCTCGCTGTTGCAAGTTGGGGCAATATCTTGGCTCTATTACGCTGACCGAATTGTGCAACTGCCGCTTGGCGTTGTTGGCATTGCGCTTGGCACGGCTCTGCTTCCTCGCTTCTCACAGGCTGAAGCCGCTGGTAATAATGCAGCCGTCAAGACGGCGCTTAGTGCGGCGATCATTTTGGGTGGTTTTTTAGTGATACCGGCTGTAATTGGCCTGATCATTCTGGCTGAACCAATCCTGAATGGTCTGTTCGCGTATGGCGCCTTCACTAACCGTGATGCAAGCATGGCGGGCCTTGCGCTTGTTGCCTATGCCGTCGGGCTACCTGGCTTTGTTTTGGTCAAGATTCTACAGCCCGCATTTTATGCGGCAGGCCGTCCAGGCACTGTGTTGAAAATATCCGCCATGATGGTTGCAGTAAATATTGCTGGCTCCTTAATGCTGATGGGGCCGTTTGGCCATGTGGGGCTTGCCATTGCCACCGCTGTTTCGGGCCTGCTTGCGGCAGTGATCATGGTCGTATTGCTTTCCGTAGCGGGTAAAATCAGCGGCGTAATAGTATTGCAATTGATACGGATTTTTCTGGCGGCTAGTTTCATGGCGGTGATGTTGTGGTGCATTTCGCCATTGGTCACGGACATGTCAGCGTTAGGGCGTCTACTCATCCTTGTGGCAGCAGGTGGCGGGACTTATTTCATTGCTGCCGTGTTGTTAGGTGCGGTTCCAGTCGGTCTTCTGCGTCGCCGCTGATCCTTATCTTTGGTATTGGGGGGTTGACCCCTGATGGCAGAGTGACGATAACGCGTTAGAGAAAATGCAAACTGGCCGACGTTGGCCATTGAAAATAGGCGTGCCTATGTCTTCGACAGTTGTTCCAAAGAACCGGATTTTTTCAGGCATTCAGCCAACTGGAAATCTGCACCTTGGTAATTATCTCGGTGCAATCCGGAACTGGGTGGCACTCCAGAATGATTTTGAGTCAATCTATTGTGTAGTTGATTTGCACGCTATCACGGTGCCGCAGGACCCAGCTCAGCTGCGTCAAAGCACTCGCGAGGTGGCTGCAAGCCTCCTTGCAGCCGGAATTTCACCTGAACGCTCAATCCTGTTCAACCAATCGCGTGTCATGCAGCACTCTCAACTTGCCTGGATTTTCAATTGTGTTGCCCGCCTAGGGTGGTTGAGCCGCATGACGCAGTTTAAGGAAAAGGCGGGCAAGAATCGTGAGAATGCCACTGTTGGCCTTTATTCCTATCCGACATTGATGGCTGCTGACATCCTTGCCTACAGGGCAACGCACGTGCCAGTTGGAGAAGATCAGAAACAACATCTTGAGTTAACTCGTGACATCGCACAGGCTTTTAACTCTGCTTATGGGGTCGATTTTTTCCCCTTGCCCAAACCACAGATTTTTGGATCGGCAACCCGGGTCATGAGTCTCCGCGACGGGTCTGCCAAGATGAGCAAGTCGGATAAGTCAGAATATTCACGGATAAATTTGACAGATGATGTAGACGCAATCGTGCAGAAGATCAGGAAAGCGAAGACGGACTCTGAGCCCCTCCCCTTAAGCCAAGAAGGTCTAAAGGGGCGTGTAGAGGCACAGAATCTGGTTGGTATCTACGCAGCTCTCGCTGATGTCAACGTCGAGGCTGTCCTGCGGGAGTTTGGTGGGCGAGGCTTTGGTGATTTCAAACCGGCACTCGCAGATCTGGCTGTTGCAAAATTATCACCAATGGGTGAAAAAATGCGCCAGTTACTCGAAAATCCCCAGGATATTGATCACATCCTCAATGATGGAGCTGCTCGCGCAGAGGCAATTGCTTCGCCGATCATTGAATCGGTGAATAACATTGTGGGCTTTCTAGGCCATAAATAATTAATCGCTCTTAAATCTGACGCGTTTTTGTGGCATAATAAAAAAGTTTTGAGTTTTGATTCTTAGTATGTGCTGTCAAACTGTCTCCAGCCGCTTTTTTCTTAATTAGGACTCTGTTTATTTTTGACCTTTTCTATACCAGATTGGGAATAGCAACGTTCAAACACAAAAGCGAAAGAAGAAGTAAATGTTCATTCAAACACAGGACACTCCAAATCCAGCAACATTGAAATTCATTCCCGGCATACCGGTGATGGAAAGTGGAACAGCAGATTATCCAGCTGCTGAAAGTGCTAAATCGTCGCCATTGGCGACGCGCATTTTCCAGATTGACGGTATAACAGGAGTGTTTTTAGGTTCGGATTTTGTTGCTGTTACAAAGACTGATGAACTTGAATGGTTTGCGCTGAAGCCATCCATTCTTGCTGGCATAATGGAGCATTTTGCTTCTGGACTGCCGGTGGTTGAGGCTAAAAGACTAGATGATGGACATGCTGATGTTGTTGCCGACAACGAAATCGTCCAGCAGATTAAGCAGCTGCTCGATACAAGGGTGCGTCCTGCTGTTGCGATGGATGGGGGTGACATCGTCTTTCAGAACTTTGAGGATGGCATTGTGACGCTTCAGATGCGCGGTGCATGCCAGGGATGCCCGAGCTCCACTGCCACATTGAAAATGGGCATTGAAAACATGCTGCGGCACTATATCCCAGAAGTGCGCGAAGTTAGATCTGCTGAACTCTAGGGGAAGTAGGCGCTCACTCTTTACTTACCTTGATATCGGGGCCGTGCGTGATCAGCCGAAAGATGTTTTTATTCCCAGATAGGTTTCTGATCCGAGCAACTTTGATGTTGGTTGCTCTCAATTTAATAGTACCTGGTATTTTTGGCTTAGCCCCACCGCGCTGGTTTGGTAAAGGTGTGCCTCAACAGACCAGTCAGGAAATCCCAACAGCCAAAACAGAAGAGTCTTCGGCAGTGATTGCCCAGTTGGTGCCATCATCTGTTTTCAAAGCCGGTGTGCTTGATCAACCAAATGCTGAAAAACCGAGGGGTGGGGATGATTTTGAGCCGTCCTATCCGTTGGCTAAAAACGAAAAGACGGCGGAAGACTCCTCAGCCAAAGTGCAGCTTAGCAAAAATGGTCAAGGAAGATCCGCGGCGTTGCCACTCCAGGCAAATAAGCAGTCTTTAGAAAAGAATATTGAGCAGCCGGCGGTCAGAGCTCTTAAAAACCAGAACGAGCTTCAGCTCGCCTTTAAAAGTCCAAAAATTGTCAAGACAAATCCGACTCAATCGGCTCGACCGCTGTTGGTGGCGCGGGTGTTTGCAAAGCGTATTCCATTGGATCATCTGGAGCTACCAACAATGGAACAGAAGAAAAGTTTTATCCAAATGATCCTACCGCTGATTTTGGCGGCGAATGAGGAGATTGCTATGCGGCGCGTGGCGATTAAACGAGCCGCCAGTGCTGGTGACCGTAACGCTCTCGAAAAATGGGCTCGGCTCTATCAGATCAATGTGGACAAGAAAAGCACTACCGTACTTAAACAGCATATCTTATTGCGCGCTGATGAAATTCCAGTGGCGCTGGCTCTGTCACAGGCCGCCGTTGAGTCAGGGTGGGGCACATCACGATTTGCCTTACAGGGAAACGCGCTCTTTGGACAATGGGCGTGGAAAGCGTCAGCAGGACTGAAGCCTCTGCAGGCCAGCAACAACAAGGCGGTCGTTCGCAGTTTCCCAAATCTGTTCGGGTCGGTCCGGGCTTACATGCATAATCTGAACACACACCAGAGCTACACAGATATGCGCCAGCAACGGGCACGGCTGGCCGAAAGAGAAGAACGGGGCAAAGGCTATGCGCTGGCCAAAAACCTGAATCGCTATGCCGAAATTGGTGATGAATATGTCGACAAACTGCGTACAATTATCCGGGTAAATAATCTCGATCAATATGCAACAGCAAAGTTGCAATAAGAGTCGGCGGTCAAGCCTTCTATTGTTGATTTTTGGGCAGTAAAAATTGGCGCCCGTACCATCGCCAGCGTCCATCAGGCCCTGGCATGGTGCAGTTAATTCGCGCACGTTTGCCGGTCAGTGGGCCGGGCAGACGGATTTCGGCGCGTTGGCCAAGGGTCGTAACATTTAGTTTACCAAAAATACTATTGAAACAGCGCAGCTGTTTGGGCGCATCCATTTCTGGCGACATGGTGAAGCCATAAATCGGCGGATTCTCTTTAAGCACGACGTCTTCCGGTGTGACATGTCTAACTTTGAGAGGCAGGCCATTGACTGCGAGTGTCAGCCGGTCAACTGTTCCGTATTGCTCATTCATGGCGAATCGCGGCAATTCGTAATATCCGTCATAGCCGTTCATGATACCTGAATTTTGGCCAAATGCAGCAATGAAGCCGGCTTTTTTGACGGCCTCAATAACTTTCAGATTATACTCACCGTATGGATAGGCAAACAGATTGGGCCGGATTCCCAGTTCCGTGATGAACCTGTCATTTGAAATCTGCAGCTCCTCTTCTACTTCTTCAGGTGCTATTATATGCATGTGTGGATGTGTACGGGTCTGACTGCCGATGTCGAATTCATCAGCCTGCATCTCACGTAGCTGGTCCCAGCTCATGTACCCACGATGGTTACGATCGACCGGTTGCGTTGCAACAAAAACCGTCGCTGGAAAACCATATGCCTTCAGCCGGGGCCACGCCTCTGTATAGACGGACAAATAGGCATCGTCGATTGTGATTGCGACAGTCCTGTCTGGCAGAGTGTGTCCGCCTTGCAGGCGGTTGATGATGTCGGCCAGCGGCATCACGTTGTAATCACCGGATGCCAGCAGTTCAAGATGAGCGTCAAATTGCTCAAGCTGAATGTTGGTCGATGGATAATCACCCTCACCAAAGCGGTGATACATCAAAATTACCGCATGTTCTGCGGCATAGGCACCAAGTGTTGGTAGACCGAATGTAATCGTAGTAGCTATGATCATTGCAATTTGTCGAATGCAAGATATGAGCTTGGCCATGGTGAAATTTCCTAGATGATGTTAGTTGTCGTTTTCAACATACCGATTTCTGTTATTTAATGCCAATGAATCGGGAATGATAATATTTGGTTTCAGATACAATCTGGGTAAAACATGATACCGGTATTAGAAAAAAAAATTGATGCACCTGCCAACAAATCGCCAGTAATATTGGCTCTTGAGGCGAGCGGTGATCTGTTGTCAGTCGCATTATGGGCAGATGGTGCGGTCTGTCACCATGAATTCTATGCGGCCCGGCATGGTCACGCTGCCCGCATCGTAACGACTGTCAACCGGCTGATGAAGACTGCCAAAGTAACTTACAAACAAATTACCCACATCGCTGCTGGCCGTGGTCCGGGATCATTTACCGGTATTAGGGTCGCACTTGCTGCGGCAAAAGGATTTTGCCTAGCAACAGGAGCTGCTGGTATGGGAATCAATGGACTGGAAGCATTGGCAGCATATCATTGTGGTCATGTTTCCGTTCTGGCTTCGGCTGAAACGCGCCGAGGCCCTTGCTATGCGCAGCTTTTTGACCGTGATGGCACGGCGATGACGTCAACCTTTGAGACTTTTCCGGGTGAAATTGCGTCTGCGCTTCCTTATGGGCTTGCTGAACTGGCGATTGTTGGCTGGCAGGCTGACGAATTGGCTGCGAGCCTGAAGTCAGCGGGAAAAGGCGGTTTGGTTAAAGCTGTTCATGCGGCATCGAGGGTTGATGCCACGCATATTGCTGCTTTTGCAGAGGGTCTGATCAAAGCTGATAAAGTTGGTGAAGAGATGACACCGCTATATCTAGGCCCCGCTTTTTTTGGGGTTGCCTAAAAAGGCTGGAAAATGATCACTGTTGCAGCCATCTCCCAGAGTGTCCTTCCAGCAATTGCCGAAATTGAGGCTGATCTGTTTGAGACAGCGTTATCTTTGCCTCTACTCGAGTGTCTATATGATGGCCCGGCGTTTGCCGGCCACATATCCTTTGAAGAGGAAAAAATCTGCGGCTATGTGCTGGCGCATCAGACACACGACCAGATTGAAATTCTTTCGATTGGCACTGTATCGACCCATCAACGGAGGGGTCATGCCAATCTGTTAATAGAAACGCTGATCGCCAATGCCTATGAAGCCACGCTTTTTTTAGAAGTAGCAGCCGACAATAAAGCTGCTCTCAATCTCTACAGAAAAAGTGGTTTTGTTGAGGTGGGGAGGCGCCCGGAATATTACAAACGAGGTAGGAAAATGTGTGATGCGCTGGTGATGAGGCGGGGCTAGATTGTCGGCTTTTTCTTGACCACGCTTTAACCAAATGGTTAGAACGAGGCGACAAATCCAATCTAACCGGCGTGGCTAGAATTTTGAGCAAAAAACTTTTCGTCAAAACCTATGGATGTCAGATGAATGTTTATGATTCTGACCGCATGACAGATGCGCTTTCACCGCTTGGCTATCAGACAATTAATGGCCCTGAAAGCGCTGACATGGTGATTCTCAACACCTGTCATATTCGCGAGAAAGCATCGGAAAAGGTATTTTCAGAGCTGGGCCGTCTGCGGATGATGAAGGAAAGGGCACGTGATCAGCAGGGTCGCACTATGATGATCGCCGTCGCTGGCTGTGTTGCGCAGGCAGAGGGTGAGGAAATCACCCGTCGTGCGCCCTGGGTTGATATTGTTGTTGGCCCCCAGACCTACCACCGGCTGCCCGAGTTGGTCGCCAAAATTGACCCCAGCACACGCTCACGCATCGTTGATACCGAATTTCCTGAAGAGGTAAAGTTTGATTTACTTCCCGGCGAACATTCCCCACGAGGTCCTGCAGCATTTTTGAGTGTTCAGGAGGGATGTGACAAATTTTGCGCCTTCTGCGTTGTTCCTTACACGCGGGGAGCGGAATTCTCACGTCCATCTGGCACTATTATCGCTGAGGCACGCCGACTAGTCGCGACAGGCACATGTGAGCTTACGCTGCTCGGGCAGAATGTGAATGCCTACCACGGCGTGGCGCCTGATGGAAAAATTTGGAATCTTGCTAGATTGCTGGCCGAGCTGGCTGAAATCGAAGGGCTGGAGCGGTTGCGCTACACCACTTCGCACCCACTTGATATGGATGATGACCTAATAAACGCACATCGTGATTTGCCGCAATTGATGCCGTACCTCCATCTACCAATCCAATCAGGTTCAAACCATGTTTTATCCGCGATGAACCGTCGCCATAACACCGATGCTTATCTTGCGATTATCGATAGGTTGCGCAATGCTAAGCCAGATATTGCGATGTCTGGTGATTTCATTGTTGGCTTCCCGGGCGAGAGCGACAGGGATTTTGCGGCCACATTAGCTCTTGTCGACAAGGTGAGGTATGCCTCTGCCTACTCTTTTAAATATAGTCCGAGGCCTGGCACACCCGCTGCCGTCAACGAAAAGCAGGTTCCCGAGGATGTCAAGGCTGACCGTCTGGAAGCGCTGCAGCAGCTACTCAATGCGCAGCAATACGCGTTTAACAAGGCTACCGAGGGACAGCGAATGGATATTCTGGTTGAGCGACCGGGTGGCCGAGACGGACAGATGGCTGGGCGCAGCCCCTACATGCAGGCAGTGAACTTTCAGGGTATCGAGAAGCAGATCGGAAAGATCGTTTCCTGTGTAATTACTCAGGCAAAACAGAAAAGCGTTTCTGGCGAGCTTGATGACCTCAAGGGGGCAGCGTGAGCGTCAAAAAAGATAATTTTTCTTTGCGCATGGATTTTGAGGATAACGGAGTTCTGGCACTAATAACCGGCGTGTATAATCAGAATCTGGCACATCTCGAGCAGCGGCTTGATGTCTCCCTGGATTCGTTTGGTAACAGTATCAAAATCAAGGGTGGAGCAGATGCGGTAAAACTTACGCAGAGCGTGCTTGAGGATATGTACCAGACTATCAACGAAACTGGTGCAGAGGTACTTGACTCATCTTGGATCGAAGATGTCGTGCGTCGGTCAGAAAACGGTGCTAGTGCGCTGCCCACCCGAGGTGTCATCGTCGGGCTCGATACCTGGAAGAAGAAGATCGTTGCCAAGACCGAGGGACAAAAGGCCTATATCAATTTTCTGCAGGCGAATGAGGTTGTTTTTGGTCTTGGACCTGCTGGCACGGGAAAAACTTATTTAGCGGTTGCCAAAGCAGTTGAATCGCTTAAGAAACGCGAGGTAGAACGCATCATCCTCTCTCGGCCGGCGGTCGAGGCTGGAGAGCGTTTGGGATTTTTGCCTGGCGACATGAAGGAAAAGGTTGATCCTTACCTGCGCCCGCTCTATGACGCACTTTATGATATGATGCCAGCAGATAAGGTTGACAGGATGCTAACGAGTGGAGAGATTGAAATTGCTCCACTTGCCTTTATGCGCGGCCGCACCCTTGGCCGATCTTATGTAATTATTGACGAAGCGCAGAACACCACACCGGTGCAGATGAAAATGGTTCTGACCCGACTAGGGCAGAATTCACGGATGGTGATTACGGGTGATCTGAGTCAGGTTGATCTGCCCCATGGACAGCCTTCGGGCCTTTCAAATGCTGTTGGCTTGCTGAAAAACATCGCCGGCGTCGGCATTATATACCTATCAGGTGATGATGTCGTCCGCCATCCGGTTGTTGCCCGCATTTTGAGGGCTTATGAGGCTGGACACGCGCCGTAAAATGGGTCCAAATGTAGTGGTGGGTAGCAGAGCAACAGCATAAAGCCTTAATATTTCGCATTTGCAGCCATAGTATTGAATGACAATGGACGACACGCAATTGGAACTAGATAGTCCAGCTCAACCGAAAACAAATGCCTTATTTTGGAAAACTGATTCTGACAACGGAATTGAAGTTAGCTATGAACCATACTACTGGTCAGAAGAATCTCTCAGCCACGTGGCGCAGACGTTGGCCAAGTTGCTTGATCATATCGACAGGGAATTTAATCTAGGCGGCATATTTGTTGGTCTTTTGTTATGCGGCGATGATCGAAGCCGAGAGCTTAATAATCAGTTTCGTGGTAAAGACATGGCGACAGACGTGCTTTCATTTTCCCAGCTAGACGATGATTTATTCGGTGGTGATTCGCTGGCTATGATTGACCAGCCTAGCCGACATTTTTTTGGTGAAATCGCTATTGCCTGCGAAACGTTGAAGGTTCAAGCAGACGAATTAGGAATTGATATCAATGATCATCTCGCCCATCTTTTCGTGCATGGTGTTATGCATCTGCTCGGATATGATCACGAGAATGATCAGGAGGCCTCCGAGATGGAGTCGCTTGAAGTTGCTTTTCTAGCTAAGGTTTCGATTGCCAACCCCTACATGATTGCCCAACGTGCGGTACATCATGGTGTGATGTCATGATAAAAAATTTCCTTGGTAAAATCTTTCCGCAGCTGATCAGTGCGCCGTCGCTTCGCCAAGAATTGACCGAACTTTTGGAGGAGTCGACAGATCACCAGGCTGGTTTTGACAGTCACGAGGGGACGCTGCTCCGCAATTTTCTTGGATTACGTGACCTGACAGCGGCCGATGTGATGATCCCGCGCGCCGACATCGTCTCGGTTGGCATGGCAGAGAGTTTTGTCGACATTATCCGCCATATGAGTGAGGCCAATCATAGCCGCATTCCAGTTCGGCGCCAGACGCTTGATGAGATCGCCGGTTTCATTCACATCAAAGATGTTTTTGCACATATGAGCGCGGGAGACGCGCCTAAGGTGGAGAACTTGCTGCGGCCGGCGCTGTTTGTTGCGCCAACTATCCGCCTTCTTGACCTGCTTCACGAAATGCGACTGCGCCGAAGGCATTTGGCATTTGTTGTTGATGAATTTGGGGGTGTTGATGGCTTAATCACAATTGAGGACCTAGTTGAGGAAATAGTAGGTGAAATCGAGGATGAACACGACGAAACCATTTTACCACGCTTTGAAGTTGATGATGATGGTGCAACTGTTGCCGAGGCCCGGCTTGAAATCGAGGTGCTGGAAAGGCTTACAGGGCCGCTGCTCGAAGATTATGATCGTGACGAAATTGACACGCTTGGCGGACTTGTATGCGCTGTTGCTGGCCGAGTTCCTGGCCGTGGTGAAGTAGTCCGTCATCCCTCGGGACTGCAATTTGAGATTTTAGAGAGTGATCCACGTCGTGTCACCTTGCTAAAAATCCGGGGCATGGCGCGCCTAAAGCAAGCAAAAAACGATTGAACTGATGTTTTCGCGTAGGGTCCTTTTTTCGCTTTTAGCTGGCGCGGTTGCATCACTTGCCCTACCACCCTTTGGAATATTTCCTGCTATCTGGTGTCTGACCTATCCTGCTGTCCAATTCGCGCGGACACGACAGCGGTCGCAGGCGCTGTGGATTGTTGCAGCCATGGGGATGGGTTGGTTCACCGCGTCAACACATTGGATCACGCATTCGCTGCTGGTCGGTGAGGCCGAGTTCTGGTATCTTTTACCACTAGTGGCGTTGGGTCTGCCTGCATTTCTGACCCTGTTTTGGGTGAGTGCTAGTGCCGTTGCATGGCGCCGCCAGCGGTCGGCTGTGGTCCGGTTGGGCTGCTTGCTAATTTGCCTTGCAATCGCGGAATTCGCCCGTGGCCATGTTGTCACTGGCTTTCCATGGAATAGTCCCGGCTACTCATTCTCGACGCATCTTTGGCCGTTGCAAGCTGCGAGCTGGTTTGGACTTTATGGATTGACTTTTTTGGCATTTGCATTTGCATTGGCTCCATCCTTTTGGCGTTTTGGTCAAAGACGATTGGCACTGCTTTTCATTGCTTTCCCACTGTTACTGGCATTGATGGGTGGTTTAAGACTTGGCAACGAATTCTCAAATCTGGTAGCCGTTAAACAGGTGCGTCTTGTGCAGCCGGTCATTGCACAGGCAGAAAAATGGGACCGAGCCAAGCGCGGCCATCATCTATCTCATATTGTCCAAACAGCATCCGCTAAAACACCGATTCCCCAGCTGATGATCTGGCCAGAGACAGCCTTTTCAGCGTTCGCCAGCAAGGAAGGCAGCCTTTTGACCAGCATGGCACAAAGAGTATTGCCTTTTGATGGGCATTTGATCACTGGGATGCCACGTTTGGATGAAAAAGGACGATTGTTCAATTCTGCTGCACTGGTAAATGCACATGGTCAAATCAAGTCATTTTACGATAAGAAGCGGCTTGTTCCTTTCGGCGAATTCGCACCTTTTCGCCGCTTTCTGCCCTTCGTCGATATAATCGCTGGGCCTACAGACTTTTCTGTGGGAACAGGCGAGCGGCTATTCAGCGTCCCTGGCTACGGCAAAATTGCCCTGTTGATCTGCTATGAAACAATTTTTCCCGGAGAAATTGGCGAGGGTGAAAAGCGGCCGGATCTGATTGTTAATATCACTAATGATGCATGGTTTGGGCGGACGCTAGGACCGTGGCAGCATCTCGCGCAGTCACGTATGCGAGCTGTGGAAGAAGGCATCCCGATGATGCGGGTGGCCAACAATGGTATTTCTGCCGGCTTTGATTCTTATGGTCGCACCCTTGGCCAGATTGCACTAGACTCAGTCGGCACCATTGACCTACCTGTGCCACCTGCTGGTGCGCCAACGGTTTTTGCGCGGTATGGTAATGCTGGGTTTTTTTGTTTGCTAATATTGTCTTGTTTGCTCTTTGTTAGAGTTGACCAGAATTCATCAATCAGGCAATAACATCTCTTGTCACTCTTTAGGAGATTTTTTTGTCCTATTTATTTACCTCTGAGTCCGTTTCTGAAGGACATCCCGACAAAGTTTGTGACCGTGTTTCTGACACCGTGCTTGATCTTTTTTTAACGACCGAGCCAGAAGCGCGTGTTGCTTGTGAAACTTTTGCAACTACTGACCGTGTCATCATTGGCGGAGAGGTTCGCGCTACTACTGACAATCTTTCCTCAATTCTGCAAAATGTTGAGGGCGCTGTTCGTGATGCTATCAAGGATATCGGTTACGAACAGGACAAATTTCATCATGCGAATTTGAACTTCCAAAGCTTCCTGCATGAACAATCTGCGGATATTGCCATGGGTGTTGATGGGGGCTCCAACAAGGATGAAGGCGCAGGTGATCAGGGTCTAATGTTTGGTTATGCGTGCCTAGAGACTGACGTGCTAATGCCAGCGGCTATCCACTACTCGCATCAAATTCTGCATAAACTTGCCGCAGTGCGCAAAGCTGACTCAGACTCTATTCTGGGTCCGGACTCAAAGAGCCAAATCACTCTTGTTTATGACGAAAAGGGACGGCCAGTATCTGTGCACAAGGTTGTTCTATCTACCCAGCACGCGGCGGGTGCATCAATTAACGACATAAGAGAAATGATAAAGCCAATCGTTGCCGATGTGTTACCGCAGGGCTGGATGGTCGCGGATGAGGATCTGCTAGTAAATCCAACGGGCAATTTCGTTATTGGTGGCCCAGATGGTGATGCTGGTTTGACAGGTAGAAAAATCATTGTTGATACTTATGGTGGCGCCGCACCTCATGGTGGTGGCGCCTTCTCTGGCAAGGATCCGACTAAGGTTGACAGGTCGGCTGCCTATGCAGCGCGATATCTAGCAAAAAACGTAGTGTCGGCGGGGCTTGCTGAACGCTGCACGATTCAGCTTGCCTATGCAATTGGCGTTGCCGAGCCTATATCCGTCTATGCCAATACGCACAGCACAGGTACAATCAGTAACAAAGAACTAGAGGAAGTATTGAAAGCATCAATGAATCTGACTCCTCGTGGTATTCGTGAGCATCTTGGCCTGAACAAGCCAATCTATGCCCCAACAGCAGCTTATGGCCATTTTGGCCGCCTCGCTGGTGAGGCCGGAGCGGGATCATTTAGCTGGGAAGCTACTGATCTTGTGGATAAACTGGCGGCAGCCGTTAAGTAGATGACGAAACCGCCCGGCGAGATTGACGGCTTCAGTAAAACTCATGCAGATCAGCGTTTCTATGGGCGGCGTAAGGGCCGCCCACTTGGTAAGACATTGCAGCGTCTTCTTTCTGAAACCCTGTCGCAGCTTCGCTTCAACCCAGACATTTCACCTGCCCAACAGTTTGAGCACGATCCGGCTGATGTTTTTCTTGAAATTGGCTTTGGTGGCGGCGAACACTTGGCAGGTCTTGCTTTTGCCAAGCCAGATGCGGGCTTCATTGGGGCTGAGCCTTTCCTCAATGGTGTTGCAAAAATGCTGCGCCATATTGATGACCAAGGCTTGAAAAACGTTCGTTTGTGGGATGACGACGTAAGAAAGATTTTGCCGAAGTTTCCGGATGGACTTCTCGCTGGTGCTTATATAATGTTTCCCGACCCTTGGCCGAAGCGCCGCCACGCAGCGAGGCGCATCCTCAACCTTCCAATGATGGAAACGCTGGCACGTTTGATTAGGCCAAAGGGAATACTGATGCTCGCCAGCGATGATCCTACAGCCAAAGGCTGGCTGCTACAGACAGCTACGGCGCATCCTGCATTTTCTTGGACAGCACGTTACCCAGATGACTGGCGTAACCGCCCGGCAGATATACCCGAGACGCGTTACATGCGTAAAGCCCACAATGAGGAACGCATACCCTCTTGGTTTCGCTTTGAGAGGATCGCCTGAAAGACTTGTTTTTTGGTTAAGAAACCTTTACACATTGGGTAATTTGCTGTCAAAGAAAGACGGTGGGCCATAGGCCCACTTTTTTATTGGGCAAAGCAAGTTAAAGATTTGCATCGGCGTAGACCGGTAAAAGTTTGGCAGAGCGTGAGGATAAGATTTGGTCGAAACAACAATTAATAGGATCATTGAGCCAGTACTAAAGGATCTTGGCTTTCGTCTGGTTAGAACATTGTTTTCTAGCGGTAAAACGACAGGGCACAACCAGCTACAGATAATGGTTGAGCCGGTCTCGGAGAGGAATATGACGGTCGAGGACTGTGAAAACATCAGTCGTCACGTCGGCACGATTCTTGATGTAGACGATCCGATTAGTTCAGCGTATTCTCTAGAGGTCAGTTCGCCAGGTATAGATCGGCCTCTTACACGAATAGAAGATTTTGATAGATTTGCCGGGGAGCTGGCCAAAATTACTCTTCGACAGATGCTGGATGGTAGGCGTCGATTTGCCGGTCGCCTCTCAGGCGTTGACGAGACCAACGGTGTGGTCATGCAAACGACTTTCGGTCGATTTGTTTTTGATTTTGACAATATAGAGTCAGCGCGTATTGATCCAAGCGAAATTTTGCGAGGTCAGCCTAGCCAATACTCAAAGACCGAACAGAAACCACAGGTGTAGATATGGACACTTCCTCAATTCCAGGCCTCGAACTTATTCAGGTTGCCGACGTTGTGGCGAGAGAGAAATCAATCGAGCGTGAAGAAGTCATGCTTGCAATGGAAGAGGCTATCCAGAAGGCTGGGCGTGCCAAATATGGTCTGGATCGTGATATCAGGGCGATGATTGATCGAAAATCAGGCGCGATTACGCTGGAAAGATGGATAGAAGTTGTTGAAGATGTCGAGGACGACGCGACGCAAATGACCATCGCCGAGGGTGCCAAGCAATCGCCACCGCTCAGCCTTGGTGAATTTTGGCGCCAATCTTTGCCCCCAATCGAATTTGGCCGCATCGCCGCTCAGACTGCAAAGCAGGTGATCTCGCAGAAAGTGAGAGACGCCGAGCGTGCCCGGCAATACGAGGAGTATAAAGATCGTGTTGGCGAAATTGTTGTCGGAACAGTAAAACGCGCCGAAAGCTATTCAATCACTGTAGATCTTGGCCGCGCTGAGGCAGTTATACGTCGTGAAGAGATGATCCCCCGCGAAAATCTGCGTCAGGGTGACCGGGTGCGTGCCTATGTTCTTGATGTTCGCGAGGAACCGCGAGGACCGCAGATTTTCCTGTCACGAGCCTGCAATGAATTTATGGCAAAGCTTTTTATCCAAGAAGTGCCAGAAATCTATGACGGCATAATAGAAATTAAGGGTGTTGCCCGCGAAGCCGGAAGCCGCGCCAAAATCACCGTTCTATCAAAGGATCCAGGTATTGACCCAGTAGGGGCCTGTGTGGGTATGCGGGGCAGTCGTGTACAGGCAGTTGTCGGAGAATTGCAGGGAGAAAAAGTCGAGATAATTCCTTACACGGACGAACCGGCAGCCTTTGTTGTTAACGCGTTGGCTCCAGCTGAGGTTGCCAAGGTTGTTATGGATGAGGTCGCCGGCCGGATGGAGGTTGTTGTTCCCGATGACCAACTCAGCCTTGCCATTGGCCGCAGAGGGCAGAATGTCCGACTTGCCTCCCAATTGTCGGGCTGGTACATCGACATTTTGACCGAGGCGGAGGAATCGGAGCGCCGCCAGGAAGAGTTTCGCTCACGCTCGACCCGTTTTATTGAGGCTCTCAACATTGATGATGTTATCGCCCATCTTTTGGTTGCCGAGGGCTTTATTTTGCCAGAGGAAATCGCTGAAACTCCGGTTGAAGAATTGGCAAATATACAGGGATTTGATGAGGATATTGCCGCAGAGCTTCAAAACCGCGCCGCAGAATATGTCGAGCAGGAGGCTAAGCGGATCAATAAGGCGCTCGATGATATGAAAGTTACTGACGATCTGCGCAGCTTTGAATATATAAGTCTTTCCATGCTGTTGACGCTAGCTCAGGCAAATGTGCTTTCGTTGGACGACCTCGCTGACCTCGACAATGAGGAACTCATTGAAATTCTCGCCGAACATGAACTGACGGATGACGCTGAGGCCGGTGATATTATCATGGCGGCGCGTGCGCACTGGTTTGACGACGAGGATGACAATTCTAAAGACGTTGCAGGGCATAGTGACCAAGCAGACGCCGATGTTGTCGACAGCTAGGTCATGAGAGCGAGATTGCATGTCAAAGCGCACCTGTATTGCAACCAAGAAAACCC
>MDTG01226471.1_pt1 | contig 22950 bp, 23 predicted proteins | sample 811421 | NCBI WGS metagenome assembly MDTG01 (sample SAMN05326645, study PRJNA326480) | marine metagenome | isolation source: seawater | place: Pacific Ocean: South East | collected 2011
AAATAACCGCAGTTAATGCACAATTTTGGAACGCTCCCAAGCCCTCGCCCACGATCACCGTTGACCAGCCTGGGGCGTCTTGAATTTCTGTTATCTGTTGTGGAATAGTTATAGATGTCAGATTACTACAACCATTAAAAATTCCATAAGGAATAGTAGTAAATGTAACGTTGTCAATATTAGCAGAAGCTAATTGTGTACATCCTCTAAAAACTCTTATACCAATAGTGGTTACACTTGAAGGTATAGTAATAGATTGTAAACCCGTACAACCTTCAAATGCACTATCTCCTATTGATGTTATATGAGTTCCTATTGTCATACTTGTGATACCAGTTATATTTTGAAAAACATTAGCACCTATTCCTGTTACACTTGTTCCACTAATTTCAGTGGGTATGCTTGTAGGATTAGGACTAACGGCTACATCCCAGGATGTTATTATCCCGTTTACATCTACTGTTCCAGGAGGAGGAGGCGGCAATTCAATGTTAGTCTGAAAAGCATACCTTGTCGTATAGGGGGTGCTATCTAATGCAATTCCGGAATTTAAAGCACCTGTTGTTACAGTATCTATTTTAGGTGATTCAAATGCTGTACCATCATATATAGGAAAAAATTGCCAAGGAGTTGGTTCAGTAAAACCTTTATCATTAAAATGATGTGCTGTTTGTGGCTCATCTCCGCCACTATAATAAAGTATCTGCGTATATTGAGGGTTTGCGTATCCAGCCCATCTACCACCTGCAATAGGTAAACTATATCCCTCTGTTTGTGGATTCTTAAAAAGCCATAAATTGTCAAGATGAAAAGGATATTGGTCCGTCTCAATATTTTGGAGACTAATTTCATAATTACTATAATTGTACGGTGCTTGTTCACGAGTACCATTAGGAACATCCCCCAACCATTGCTCTCTTCGCCAAGCAACTTCCATTTTATTAACATAATCAGCATTAAATGTTATTTTAAACCAAGCTTTATGTTGTGTAGTTCCTAGAATAGGAGGATTAGGGTTTACATTTATTAAACCCCCTCCACCCCAATTGGGGTTGTTGTAAATATATGGATCTGCATTAGTACCTGATCCTGACCAGCTTCCTCCGTGCTTTGGGTCAGGATTTTGTGGTGTTCTAAGCCTAAACCATTTATTCCTCACATACCAAGCACCGTCATTAAAATACTGACCACCACCGGCGTTAATCTTGGTATGTGTTCTTGCTCTAGTAAGGACACTACCGTCTAATAAATTAGATGCATGATCTGGACCTGCTATTAAATACAATTGAGTAGCACTGCCACCACCATTAGCACTACCTAATGCACTATAATTTATTGGAAGGTTAGCATTAGGTTCACGCCAATCAGTACCTTGTTTTAGACTAAATGTTCCGTAACCATAAGTATTACCATTACTATGTGTATAGTTATCGAAATTAGTACGAGTCTCTAATATACATATAAGATTATTTTGTAATTCATCAGCATATACATAAATAGGAAGATTACTTGGATGCATAACACTATTGTTAGGAAAAAGCTGCCCATAAAGATTCAGCTTACTTCTAATTGTAACATGAGTGGTATTAGAACCAGCAGTAAGGTTAGTACTAAACCAAAGTTCATCATTATTCCAACCCCTAGGATCAGCACTAGTAGCTTTTGCATTGATAGCAACATTGTTGTTGTTCTCATCTAAAAACCTTACTCTGGCAGCCTGTATTCCTTTCGTAGCACCCCCTCCCCAACACGACATAAGAAATTCGTATGTGTTGCTCATCTATATATTATATAAATATTAAATTATATAAATTTAACCTATATATATTAAATATCAATTATAATAAAACATTCCTAAATGTTACCGAATACCGTGTGTTACGTTGTACTTCACGATCCCCAATTATATCATATTTAAGTCTTTTTATACAATGAGTATATTCATATCTTGCCTGATCTCTAAATAACATAAAAGTTCTAGGTTCAATATAATATTCTTCTTTTTTATATTCAGATTCTAGTATAATATTACAACCAGATCCTAGACTTATGCTGTATAAATCATTATCAAAAATATCTGGGACATCTATATGTGCAGCAATGCCCTCACCAGGTAGATATCTGTTCACAGTAATTTGGTTTGGATATTTATTTATTAAATCATTTTTTAACATTCTTGATATATACTTTTCAGACCATTCCGGTAAATTACCTATGTAGTCATCTTTGGTTATTGTTTTTGTTTTATAATTGTAATTATAACCAAAATGTCTAGATTTTCTTAGAAGAGTACCATTCCATTCTATATTTTTCATTATATTTAATAATTCAATTTCTTCATTTCTAGTTATGAAATTTCTTATAATTTTTAAACCTTTAATATTAGTACTCACATTACTCATATTACTCACATTACTCGATTTACTCATATAACTCATATTACTAATATTAAAAATATTAATGATATCACTTTAACTAATTATTTATTATTTTTGTGTTTTCTATATATATTTATTCCTATTTTACGCATCCACCAAAAAAGAGTCCAGGCTACAAATCCTTCTAAGGCTACACTCCATTCAACATATTGTCTTAAATATATAAGAAAAATTACAAATGCAGTTGCTCCTAGAACTCCTTCTAAAAGCTGTTCTTTAGACATTAATCTAAATATCATATATCTGTTATATTATCATAGATTAAATAATATAATAAATACTATATAAAGTAAATATCAATATATTATAAAATCACCATATATGAAATGGTTCTTTTGTAAAAAAATAAAAAAAATACATAACGTAAACATAAAAAAAAATACTATTGATGTGCTATATCATGGAACACTAACAGATTTTGATCCACATAAAATAAAGTCTCCTAGTTGGTTTTCTATTGAAGAAGATCAATCTGTTAAATGGATATATTATAAATATAAGAAAAATAAATGTCAAGGTGTAAAAACAGGATATCTACATAAATTTAGAGTCAAAAGTACTCCTAATCTGATTGATATTAATGAGAATAGTGATTATAGATTAGAAATTAATGCCAATGGTAATTATAAATTTAGTCAAAAAATCATAAATGGTGAATATGGTAATTATGATGGATATATCAACCTTGAAGATCAGGCTGAATTAATGTTATGTAACCCATCTAAGTTTCTAGAAATACTGGAAACAACTAAAATACAAATAGAAAAAGTGTATGATCTAAACTACCAAAAAACAGATAAAGGATGGCGACTTTAAACTAAATATAGTAAAATTATATTTAATTTAACTGTGAGGTCTTTAACTTATTTAAGCACTTGGTTGATTATCATTTGCAGGTTGTGCAGGTTGTGCTGGTTGATTATTTTGTTGATTTTCTTGTTGTTGTTGTTCTAATTCTTCAGCGGTAACAATTTCTGTAGATATCATTTTTATTCTATTCAAACATCTTGTGGAAAAGTTTTTATTTTGATCTAAGAATTTAGCGAGTCTTACTACATAGCTGGTAAACTCTAAAGTGAGTTTTTGTTGTTGTCCTTCTAAATTAACAATCAAATTACCAACACTAAATCCTCTTGCTTCTTTTGCTCTTGCAGAATCAATTCTGTTTTTAAAACTACCAATATCATCTGCAAGTTCTCTTAAATTTCTTGATGTTGTAGTAATAAGAGTATATATATCATTCATATCATATATTACTCCAGATTCTTCATCGCCAGGGTATGGTTTTGACCCTGCAAATTTTCTTAATTTAGCTTCTTCTTTAGTTTGGTTAGGTGGTAAATCTTCAATAGCAAGTGCATTATCGATGATATTTCCACAATATTGATAGAGATCACCATATAGTTTTCTCATATACACTTTTTTCATATGTACAAAAAAATCTAAATCAATTTCTAAGGATTCTCTTTGAAATCCTAAGGTATCTAGAGCTGTACCTACATCATATCCTCTTTCCATATCGGCTTTCATTTCAGCTTCAAAGTCTTGAATACTTGAAATATCACTTTCCAAATTACTTATATATGTTTCCATCTCAGTGTATTTTTGATTAATAACATTGAGTACCTCGTAGTACTTATCTTCTTCTATCTTCTCACGAAGAGTATTGTCACTTGGTCGGATTGCTGTCATTGTTATACTCTTATTACATAATTTATTTCTGTATTATTTTTCTTAAAATTAAAACGATAACTTATTAAAATCACTTAATATAACCATAAAATAAAATATGTAATGGTAATAATGAACAATAATTATAATAGAAAATTTAATTATACAAGTCGATTTAGTAGATTGAGAAATAATATAAAAACAACAAATACTATAAGGAATAGTAGTAATGAAAATAAAAGAAGGGAATTTTTTAAACATAATCTAAAAAATTTCGAAGAGATAACAAAATTAGTGGATATACTTAATGATACATACAAGAGAGATAGTATGACAATATTGAATAAATTAGAAGAAATAAATAAAGATAAAAATAGTATTTTAGAAATATCAAATATGGATTCAACAAAAATTGTTTTAAAATATCTTATTGAAAAAATAGATAATTTTAAGTAAATAGAGTATAAATTTAATGAATAATAGATCTATAATTTATAATTACGTTTAATATCTTTGGAGGTATTTTTAACATATCTATAATCATTATCATATGGTTTTCTCCATTCGGATGCAGGTAAATCTTTTAATAATCTATTTACATCTGATAGTTTTTTTTCAGTTTCCTTTAGTGTTATATCCTTTAGAATGAGTTCTCTTTGTAAATATTGAATTCTGTCTATCATATGTAAAGATAATTCAGTATCATTATTTGGTAAACAGAAACTCCCTATATTGCCCATTTATATTAACTTATATAATAATAATTATAATAAATTTGATGATTTATAATATACCTTATTTAAAATATACTTAATTTATTTATAGGATGACTGGATACACTGTTTCAAAGATTTTTAAAGAAGATAATGATATATACTTTGTTATAGATGGTAAAAATACCAAACTAGAACTACCCTCTGATGTAGTTGTAACAGACAACCTTATAAGTCAATATAAATCTCCTGGGCCACTTCATATTATTGATGATCAGGGAATAGGAGTATGCCAAAGTTTACAATGGAGACCCTATTCTCTACCTCCAGGATCAAGACGTCCATCACAATGGGAATTTGATAAGTATTGTTATGAAAATCCGGATCCAAGATATCCCCTCGATATAAATGCCCTCGTATATAAAACTTATCTTAGTAAAAATTATTTTTAAAATTAGTACTTATTTTTAAAAATAAGTTTGTTTAACAAGTAATACATCCCTTTGATGCAGAATCTACTAGATTAGCATATTTTTTTAAATATCCTTTGATATGTCTTTGCGGTCGTTTCCATTTAGAATATCGTTGTTGAATTTCTTCTTCATCTACTTCTAAGTTTATATTATTTTTTACTGCATCTATTTCAATTATATCTCCATCCTCAACTATAGCCAGTCTACCTGCTAAATATGCCTCAGGAGCGACGTGTCCTATAATAAAACCGTGAGAACCACCTGAAAAACGCCCATCAGTTAAAAATGCAACCTTCCCTAATAACCCATAACCAGCTATTGCCGATGTAGGTTTTAACATTTCAGGCATACCAGGACCTCCAACTGGTCCTTGATATCGAATTACTATCACATCTCCTTCATTGATTTTGTTATTCTCTAAACCATCCATAAAATTCTCTTCAGTATCAAATACTCTGGCAGGTCCTCTAAAATATTCTCCCTCTTTTCCAGTTATCTTTCCAACTGCACCATCTTCTGCCAAGTTACCGTGAAAAATACGAATATGACTATCATTTTTTATAGGTGGATTTGTTTTAAAAATGTCTGTACATAAAAAGTGTGTATCATTAAGCTTTATGTGATCTAAATTTTCTTCTAGTGTTTTTCCTGTTACTGTCATACAGTCTCCATAGAGTAATCCATTATCTAAGAGGTATTTAAGTAACATTGTCGTACCACCTTTATTATATATATCATTCATTAAGTATTTACCTGAAGGTTTCATATCGCCTATGACTGGAACATTTTGTCCTATTCTATGGAAATCATCTAGTGATAATTCTATTCCAGCTGTTTTAGCTATAGCAATAATATGTAATACACCATTTGTAGAACCACCTAACGATATCATTGTTGTAATAGCATTTTCAATTGACTTTTTACTAATTATGTCGCTAGGTTTTATGTCTTTTTCTAATAATGTATATATAGCCTGTACTGCTTTAACATAACATTCTTTATATTTATGAACACTTTCTGCTATATTTGAAGAACCATTAGGCAAAATCATTCCCATTGCTTCAATAGCAGTAGCCATCGTATTTGCAGTATACATTCCACCACAAGAACCAGGACCAGGACAACATTTTTGCAGTAACTCTTCTCTATCGTCTTTATCAATCTTACCATCAATAAGCTCTCCGTAACTTTGAAATGCACTAACAACATCAACATCCTTTCCTTTGTATACGCCTGGTTTTATGCTTCCACCATATATCATAAGAGACGGTCTGTTTACTCTAATCATTCCCATTAAACATCCAGGCATATTTTTATCACAACCAGCTATAGATATATTACCATCATAGTATTGTCCTTTCATTATGGTTTCTACAGAATCTGCAATAATTTCTCTAGATGGAAGGCTATATAACATACCTTTTGTACCCATCGATATGCCATCGCTTATACCGACTGTATTAAACCTAAATCCTAATAGCGTATTTGGATAAAACTCTTCAATACCACTTTTAACCTTTTCAGCCAGGGTGTTAAGGTGAACATTACACGGATTACCTTCATACCACACACTACCTATACCAATTTGTGCTTTTTTAAGATCACGCGGTGTAAGACCCAGTGCATATAGCATTGCTTGAGATGCACCTTGACTTTTATTTTGAGTGATGATTCTTGAAAAGCGGTTCATTTAAATATTAAATGCAGTATATCTTTAAGCAGTTTATTACCTAATGATACAAAAAATTTGATTTTTCAATATTTTTTTGTTATAAAACAAATGACTGATTGGTCAAAAACCTATAGAATGTTAGGTGTAAATTTTACCATACATTATCGCATTTATGAACCTATATTAGGTAGTACTGGTCTTGTGGTGTCAAATAGTATGATTAATTATTCATATAGTTTCAACCGTAATAACATGAATGCTTCTGAAATTGAAAATCATACAATAGAGCATTTTACAGCAGTTTGTGAGAGAAGATATAAAAATAAAGGATATTCTAATTTTAGTGATTACGTAAATAACCATTCTAGAGAAGATAATAGAAGATGGGAAATTGGAAACACTAGAGATTTTGTATTAGTAGAAAATATGGATAATGACGATAATAAAATAATGATTGGTTATATTGTCAAGTCATAAAATTTGATTTTATCGATTATTTTTTTTATTTTTTAAAATGAACAGAGTGTTTTATATAGATGATGCTATTCCCTCCAGTATACTCACTGGGGTAAAAAAAAATATTGAAAATATACCTTGGTGTAGGGCACCAGCGGGAATACCTGGAAACACTGTTCCTAGAAATGTTTCTGTACTTGGTGATGGCAAGATTATAAAAGGAAATGACAAGCTTGTTCTATACAAAACAGAGAAAGATTTTGGTAAGTCTTTTAATGTATCCTATCCTATGTTTCAATGTGCTAAATCATCGTCTAATATATATCATATGCGTCGGATTCCCTACCATCTTGCTAGATTTGTTTTACATCTTAGGAAAAAAGTAAAAGAATTGTATAAGGATAGGTGTAGAAATGTAGATCGTATGTTTAATGTAGTTATCTGTAATAATTATACAGAAAACATCCATCAAATAAATGCCCATCGCGATGATGAAAGATGGTTAGAACATAATGAAATCGGTGATGATGGTAACCCGTGTGCATCTATAATTGCCAGTCTGACACTTTATCCGGATGGTGAACCTGATGTTCTAAGAAGCTTTGAAATTCAAGACGATGAAACTCAAAAATGGAATAACATAGAATTAAAAGATAATTCTGTGGTATTCTTTAGTAACCATATGCATAGAGCCAAGGCATATCCTAAAACCCTTGAACACAAAAATCGTATAAATCTTACCTTTAGAACTATTTTACCTGGTCTTCTTGGAAGGGTAGGCTATGGAAATTTCTATCGTTATATGAGCATTCCATATCATATAAAACCAGTTGGTGATAAAAATCTAGAGCGTATTAGCTTGTTTGTAGATTCAATTAAAAAATCTAATATATTCAACGATATGCAGGTATTTAATGAGAATATCATTGTAACACGTATTGACCAAGAATACGTAACACGATTACGTAGTCGCTATAAAAAATATATAGATTTACTCCCGTCTAATGTAAAATCACTATGTTCAGTAAATCTACTGGAAGATTATGCCTATGATTGTGGATGGTAAGATTCTGAAAAATCATTTTCACCAGCAAATATAGGTAATTTTTTTTCAGTAACTTCTTTCCATACCCCATTTTTCCAAGGTAGTATTTCTTCGTGTCTTGCTCGCATAAGACCCCATCCACCTCTTGCAATTTCTCCTAGTAATTGTGTTCGTCCCCATCCTGCTAGGCCCCAAAAAATATTAATATGCACTTTATTATCAGTGAGAATTAATACTGGATACGCTTGTCTTACTATTTCAAATATTATATTAGCTGTACCAAATATAAACTGTATATTTTCTTCTTTTTCTGTGAGATTATCCACTATACTTACTCTTACTCTATTTAGTTCATTAATACTTATACTATTTTTTTTTATTCTAATCAAACCAAATGGTGTATTCGGTTCACACGGACCACCTATAAAATGATTTATAGTTAGATTTGAAATATTGTTATAATAGTTAGCAAAATTCTGCCATATCAAAAATAGTCTTGTATGGTTCTCTAATATAACTTTTCTTGTGATACTTACTCCGTGTACTCCATCGTTCATTCTGTTACTACTATCGGCCTTTATAATACTGGTGATAAGGAAAACTGCATTTGTCCAATGAGTAATATTATCTGTGAGTTCTCTATTTTCTCTATACTTTTCTAATATTTCTCTATTATGTTTAGAACTTTTTTCTCCAGAAACAATATAATAACCTGCATTAATCATATTAGCAATTTCATCTCCTGTAAATTCTAGCATTAATCTATCTCTAGTAAACTCTTTTATGTTAAATTCAGTTTGGCATACATTACATTTTTGCTCTATTCTTGTTTGATAGTTGGGGTGTGTGGATTGTGATAGTATAGATGTATATTGCCATTTAGATAAGCATTTAAGATGAACCCATTTGTTTCCACCTTTACAGGCACAGGGTGCTATGAGATTATCTCCTTTTTCAAAACAATATCGACAAGATTTAATTTCCGAACCATTTTTTTCCAGATACCCTGAATTTATATCCAGTAAATCAACATTTTTAAAGAGATCTATGTAAATTTCCTGTTTATTGTTAAATTCTATTGATTCTTTGGCATATTTCCTTCTATTATCAGGAGTATCCTTTATTGATCCTATTGTACCTTCGGAATATTCTTCACTTAGCATAAAACTATAAAGTCCAATGAGAATAGTTTCTACATTCCAGGAAGGATTCCAGGTTTCAGGATGAAAATCACTTATTGATAAACACAGTCTAGTATTTGTCTCAAATCTACCATTAGGCGTGATCATAGTTATTTTAGGTGGTTTCATTGGATATTCTTCTGGAAATTCTAATTTTCCCAGATATTCACCACCGTTGTATTCATTTTTATCTGATTTTATAAGATAATACCATTCTAATATATTTTCTTCAGTCGGATGAGTAACAATATTTTCAATTGGTTGTTCTAGTATTCTTTTATATTCATTAATAAGTCGTTTATTGATAAATATAGCCATTCTATATATTTTATATAAAAATTTTAAATACTTTTAGCGAAAAGAGACTAGTTTTATAAGAAACCTATAAGGTAAAAAATATTATTTAATCCTAATATCCTTTGGATTGTAAATTTGATGTATTTTTTACTTTTTTAAAAGATTTTAATACTAATGTTGTCTTGTATTTCTAACGGCAATGATATACATTCTATTAATATATTAGACTTACCTATTGATGTCTTAAATAGCTTAAATATGTATTTAGGTAAATCTAGATATATGTTTTTGTATGTAGTGTTTTCGTGTAAAAATTCACACGAGTTTAATAATTTATGTAAAATAAAAGATAATAATAGCGTATCCCTAGTGAATATAATACATAATTCAATAACTTATGTACGAATGTTCAAGGATATGCTATGGGGAGGCGATAAGATTCCAGGTAATAAGGTTTTTAGTGATTGTTTAATTAAGCCATTTTCTGATAAAATAAAGTATAGAAAATCAGAAATTATAGAGAATAGATTTGACATTATAAATGAAATAGCAGAGTATCTATTTGCTTCACCAAATAAATTTGAAAGATCTATAATCTGGAATGGTGAAAAGGTTGGAACAAAAATAAGATATAGCAAATACTTTATGCAAAATTGTTTTTGGAACGAAGAGTTATCTTCTATAAAAGATTACAATATTTGTGGATGTATTCCTTTTTGTTGGAGATGTAGGAGAGAATGTGATCTATATAATATTAAAATGGAAGATAAACTTGTTGTTAAATCTTTAGAAAATAAACGACACTATGTTTGTATGATTAAGAAAGTAATATTAAAAGACAAACATTATAAATCTGTTCGTGATATTTATTTAGAATATAGTAGAGATGTAGAAGACTGGAAAAATGTATGGACAGATAGTATATCTCCTAAAATAAATGTATTTGTTGAATTATTACCATTACCAAACGAACCTGTTCCAAAAAAGAGATTCCAATTTGTAGGAAATAAGGATAAATTCTATTATATGTCTAGTTGTTATTCAAAAATGGTATCCTGGGGACAATATGATAAAAATCATAATACTTATCCTCATAGAATACAAATAGAAAATGTATATAACATTCCTATAGGTTGGGTACATAATGCTAAAAAAAATGCGAAAACAGCCTTAGCTTTGATATAGTATGATAAAATTTATTATAATATAGTGTATTATAATGCATTTTACTATTCTAGTTTTTTTTTGATATTATTGATGTATGTATGACATTTATGGTCTTTTATACTCCAGCATCTATAAATATAGTAGGATACTTTTGGAAAATAACCAAAATCCTCCCATATGTTTTTATAACTATCAAAATATAGATTATGTCCTACATGACTATAACCAAATGTAGGAATAGCAGTAACTATATCTCTATTATTACATATTCTATAATATTTAAGATTTTCTATACTTTCAAATGACTCTTTAAAATGTTTATTACCTACTCTGGGCGATGCCAATGTTATAACAGTCCATTTTATGTATTTAAATTCATAGGATAACAAGTATGATGAGATACTGGCAAGTGCACCACCTAAACTATGCCCACATATATACCAATTATAATCTGGATTAATATGGATCTCTTTTTTGATATTATTTTTAATATTATCAAATGTATTGTTATATGTTAGTTGTTTATAAAAGCCCCTATGAATATAGATATTATCTCTAAGTTTCTTTTTAAAAACTATCAAGTTGTATATCCAGTCCCAGAGTGATTCAGTTCCTCTAAAAACAAGAGTGTATCTTTTTTCATTACTATTTTTTGTAATAGCACATTGTAGATCAGCCTTATTTGTAAAAAATTTAATAATTTCTCCATCTTTACTACGTTCTTTTATTTCATTTAGTATTTCTATATCACTTTTTGATAAGTTACTATTATTTTTATTATTAGTTAGGAAATTTTCTAAATTTTTGATTTTATCAATTGTCCAGTATTTTGAATAGTTATATATTAAATATGTTAATAATGAAAGATTATAGATAGTATTCCAGGGAATATCCATATGTTAGATATAATTATTGTATATATAAATATGTTATAGTATTTTTAATATTAGTCAATACTCGATATACCGGTACTTTTATCAACATATACTATCATATTGTATTGTTTTGCTAGATTAGAATTACCATAATGTGACTGTATTTCAGTATCTTTACAATATGTAATACCTATCCATCTCTGCATAAGATTACTATTAAAAAAGGTTGTAAGATTTTCTGGATATGGTTTGTTTATGGGTCTACAGTATAATACGGTTGAGGCATTTGGTATACATTCTGTAATCCATCCACCTTTATCTAACTCTAATCTTACAATTCCTTGTTTATCTACTATTCTTGACTTTGCAATAAATCTAAATCCCTCTTCTATATTTGTAAATATAACTTCTGAATCTATTTCTTTATTAGCTGTTATTTTATTACCACCAAATAATGTAGTGTATTCTATGTTTAACTCTTGAGCAAATATGCTTTCTATAGAAGGCTTATCTATTGTATTAGTTTTATATCCAGATAGATCAATATAAAAAGTATTAAGATTATTTTTTTCGGAAACTTTGTTGAAAAACCATTCGTATGAATGCATACAAGGACTATTTAGTGTATACTGTTTACATACTATATCGTTATTATGTGAATTTGCAGTTACAGTTCCAATGCTTGTATAAAAACCTATAATATAATGGTTGGGAAATGTTTCTGAAACCATTTGACCAAGATTCCAAGTGTTATTTTGAGTAAAGTCTTTACCACCTCTGTTAGTTGCATCAGAATTTCCGATATGACTATTATGAGCCCATACAATGATTTTAGGTGGATATCTATTACCAGATATTTGTTGAAATCGGTTTCTTATTCTCATTATAGTCATTAACATATGTTGGTCGCGTGTATTCCAGGATGCTTGTGATCCGGGGGGTTCTAATACCATTTTTCTAAAATATTCTTCTGCATTCGCAAGTATTTCTATATTCTGTTCAGAGGATATTATATCTATAGGATCTAAATTATAATCTTTACTATTTTTAAGGTAGTCTTCTACTTTTTCCCATTGATAGTTAGATAACAAATCCTGTAATATTTCAGGTATAGTATCAATATGTTTTTTAAGTCTTCCATCTATGATGGCATTTGAATAGTCTGACTCATTTTTGAATTGTTTAAAAAATGATATAAGTCTAACTATATACATATAGTAGGCCATATCAGTTTTTTTCAAAAACTCTAATAATAGATAGTAAGATTTATATATTTGCTGACAATCGATACCAAATATGTATATTGGTTTTTTACTTTTAGCATTGTATGCACGAAGCCATTCTATTAATTCTACGATCATATTATTACGCCACATCCATTTAGGAAATTTATCTATATTTCCTAATGATTCACTGGCATTTTTATCACTACCTTTCCCCTGAATATAGGTATTGACTCTGTAGATATCAGGCCATTCTGCTTCAATAAGTAATATAGTATATTCTCTATTTTCTATAAGAGATTTTGTTATACTACTTCTTATATCATAAAATTCACTTGTTCCATGAGTAGATTCTCCTAAAAGGGTTATTTCATTGTTTTCAGGTATTTTTTTTATTATATCATTAATATTGAGTAAATTGATATTATTACGAATATTTTCCAGAACTTTATCTATGTTATGTTGCATATATATATTTATATTAAATATGTTTTCTTTATGTTTTGTTAACTAAATAAAATATTCTATTATATAAATGGAAGATTACCGAATAACAATGCTTAAGAAAAGTGTATTTATGTTAGCACACGGTACAACACCAACAGAAGAAATGCCTGAAAAAGGTTATAGATTTATGTTTAGATGTCCTGAAAATATTAGAATAGTTTCATTTGAATATCCAGGACATACTTTTAATAGATATGATGCGGGATATATGTATAACTATATTCATCAAAGAATAAATATAGATGGTTCGGATATAGGTTTATTAAATGAATCTAGAGTGACAATACCTATTGGTAAGATTAAAATACCAGCCGAAGATGATTCACGAAGTTATTATTGTAGAGTTTATAATCCTGGTGAGGAGGTACCTAATATATGCTTTAAGTTTGAAGATAATCATACACAAACTGGAATATATGATATGTATGATGGTAGAAATAATACTGTTCCATATGCAGCCTTTTTACCAAAAACAGATCAATCTGGAAATGTTATATATAAATTTCAATTAAATACTAATTTATTAAATATAGATATTGTCAATAAAGCGCTTGGTGGAGTAAATTTGCAAAATAATGATATTGGTAATTTACATCCAATATATAATAAACCTGATACTAATTTAGAAAAGGTTGTAAATGATGTAAATTATATAAAAAGAGAGCCTATCACCTTATATATAGTATCTTGTAGGGTATTTACATCAAGATATATGGAAAATATGAATAGAGATTTTCAAATTGCTTCATCAATAACTAGTGAAACAGGAGAAAATTACAATATATTATTTACTGGTTTTAAGGATATTTATAATAAGTTATGTGAAACTATTCCACACGAGTGTAATACAGATTATCATAAAAAATGGGCTGTAGAATTAGCTAAATTAAAAGTAACACTAGACGAGGATTTAGGGAAATTAATAGTCGGACTTACAACTATGGTTAATAATAGTAATGTTGCCTATGGAAATTTAAAAGAACTATTAAATAATTATCTATTCAAAGATTATACAAATAATAAAAAGGAGGTTGTTTTACCTACTGGAGATAATATGTTTAAATACTTATTTGTACACGAAATAAATAGACAATTTTTTCAGTATTTATTAAACATGGGAAATATACCTGATTTGATGGTAATGGGAGGAGGTCAAAAAATAAAAAATATAGATTATTACTATAATATGATAGATAATGGAGAAAAATTAGAAAATGTTATCAGAAAGCTTAAAAAGAATTATAAGGTTTAAATTTGATTTCGAGTATTTTTTAAACATAAAGAAAATATAAGTATAATATTATCATGAATAGAGTGATAGTAAATGATATAAAAGATCTAATTAATTTAGGAAATGTACAGGGAGTAAAAGACTATATAAATGATTACATAGCTAATATCAATAGTCTAGATTACAAAATTGATCAGCTTGACATTTTTAAGTTAATATTCAATCATTCTTGTAGTAGAGGTAACAAAGAGCTAATAGAATGGTTTTTAGAATTATATCTAAACTATTTTAATGATATAGAAAAAATTGCAGCGAGACAACTATTCTTTTATGGTAAATATGTTATTATAAATGAGAGTAGGTACAATATAAAAAATAAAAATAGTCTAATACATTGGTATGATACTAATGTAATTCCTAAAATTAAGTGTGCTTAATAATTAATATAATATTTTTATATTAACTATCTATTGACATAGTTTTTGATCAATAAGACTAATTAGTGGACATAGTTCGGTGGGATTAAAACCAACCTTAGTACTGTTTGATTGACAAAGTTTTTGATCTACAATCTCGATAAGTGGACATAAATCGGCGGGACTAAAACGAATATTTTTATGTGATTGACAATATTTGTCTGTGAATAATTGAAAAAGTGGGCATAGATCAGTAGGATTAAATCCCAATTTTGTATTATTAGGTTGACAGAGTTTTTGATCAACAAGAGTGATTAGTGGGCATAATTCAGTGGGATCAAAACTAATACTTTTATGTGATTGACAGTATTTATCTGTGTACAAATCTAGAAGTGGACATAGGTCAGTAGGGTTAAATCCAAACGCACTGGAGTTTTGACAAAGTTTTTCATTAATGAGTGTAATAAGAGGACATAATTCAGTAGGATCAATTTCAGGATAGTCTAGATTATCGACACTAAGAGGACTAGCGGTTAAAAGTGTAGGCAAAAGTACAAGTAGGTAGACAAATTTCATTTTTATGTTAATACATCGTAATTATTCTTTAAATGTTTATATAAAGGTTATTAAGTGTGTTTGTGTATTTTGCAGTATAGAGGTCCCAAAAATTTGATACGGGTTGAATTTTTTTTATGTAAAAAAATCCAAAGAATAGAGATGGGTTCTAAAGAGGCTTTAAAGCAATCAATTTTGCATAGATTAGAAGTAAATACCATAGAGTATTATAGATCTAAGGGTAAAAACGTTGCATATGGAAATCAGAGTAGGGGTTTAATTAGTCAAAGGGAAACCTTAGATATGGGTAAGAATTTTGGAAGAAATCAAAAAAAAGATGGATTTTATGTATATACAGTGGATGAGGGAAATGAGAGTCACGGTATAATTATAGAAAAGCGTACAAAAATAGACGGGAGTACGGACTTTTTACTATTTGATCCAAATGGAAAATCCTGGGTAAACCGTCTTAAACCTGGTATTCTTAAAAATAAAAAAGACAAGGGTGGTTATAATATAAATGTAAGGTTTAATGGAGAGGTAAAAGAACTAAATATGGAAAATACTCCTGATAAAGCCTGGAATTCTAGTGGAGAATGTTGTTTATGGAATATAGTAATGTTAGTATTATTTATGGAAAAAAGATATGATGTTCCATATATTCTAGATTTTCTTAGTTATATATATCCTAAAGAGGAGTACAATTCTTATAAAGATAAAAATATATACACAAGGGGTGATGTTTTCATTATACAGTTTGCAGAAGATTTTTTCAAAGATTATAAAAAATATGGTAATGATATTTCAAAATTTATAGAGCTCGTGATTTTGAGTATGAATGTTTATTTAAGAACTCCATATATACTGGATTATGAGGATATAAAAAATACTGTTTATACGAGAGATATGTTAGAAAAATTAGGTAGAAAAGAATTAGTCGTAATATGTAAAACAAGAAATTTCAAGGGATATAATAGTCTATGTGTTGAAGATTTAGTCTACAATATTATAGAGACAGATTCTAAAATATTGACAATAAAAACATAGAATAGTCTTTACATAGTTTTATATATAAAATAATAGATATATATTTTCTATAATTTTATTTTGATATTTTTCTATACACTATTAGATAATGGGAATACCATACATAATTTATAAAGATAGTCATAGATGTACATTATGTAATCAAATCTATGAATGTGTTAATTTAGAAAATAATTTTTGCAATCATGGATATCATTCTATAACTAATGTTTTTTTATGTAATAATTGTCCTGAGAAGATAAATACATATCCATAGAATTGTATATTTTCAAAGTAAAAATTTGATATTATGAAAAATATTTTACAATATCAAAAATGGCTCTTAGTAAAGTCTATGATTATTGGTTTGACAATAGTATTCAAAATATTCAACGTCATTGGATACCAATTTCTGCAGCTGATACTCTAAAAAAAATTAATACGATCGAAAGAGAATTTATGAGTATTTATCTAAATTGTCTATTTAAAGCTATACACGTATATAATACTAATTTAGATAATTATTGTGAAATATCAATTAAAAACCGAATTTCTATGGTTATATTACTCGATCAATTTACAAGAACATTAGGGAAAAAATACAAGAATATAAAAAAAATAAAAAAAATTTGTTCAGAGTTATGTCTTAGGTTAGTAAATGATTTTGTCACTGGTAAGTTTCTCAAATTGAAACCAGATGAATTAATATTTGTTTTAATGATTTATAAGCATATTGATTATAAATATTTTAGTTTAGTAAACGATATTGTAAATATATATTGTAAATATAATGAAAAATCATTTTCAGACAAAGATATGTGTAATTTACAAAGATTTTATCTAGATTTTTATAAAAAATATGTATATCATAGTTTTCCTAGTAAAGAAATAATGAATATGGCGTTTAATGATACTTTTAAATTTTATAAATTTGAATATTATAGGGATGTATGCATAATTGATGGATATATTCCAACAGATTTTCCTTATACACTTTATAATACAAGTTTAGATAATTCGAGCATGCTTGAAAAAACTATATATAATGTCTTCTATAAAAAAATCGAAGGTGATATTTGTGTAAGTATTTCAGGAGGTGTTGATTCTATGGTTTTAGTATTTATATTGAAGAAGTTAGAGAAACTGTTAAATATTAATTTGTGTGCATTTAATATTATATATAACAATAGAGAAGAATCAAATATAGAAAAAGACCTTATATGGGCATTTTGTAAAAAAATAGATGTACCATTCTATACATATAAAATTGATTACGTAAAACGTGGAAATATAAATAGGGAAAGTTATGAAACTATAACTCGTGATATAAGGTTTAATTGTTATAAAAAGTTTAATTGTCCGATAGCATTAGGTCATATAGAGGATGATAAAATTGAAAATGTTATAACTAATTTTAGTACAAACAAACATATGTTTGATCTCAAAAAAATACATCTATCATCAATAATCGACGGTGTTACCATATTAAGACCATTTATTGATATTGAAAAAAAACATATAATAGATTATTCTTATAAAAACAAAATACCATATCTTAACAATACCACACCTTATTGGAGTAATAGAGGAAAGTTTCGAAAAGATTTTCTTCCAGCTTTTACAAAACAGTATGGAGAAATTGGAATAAAGAATGTTTTAAATTTTGCAGAAACTCTAAATAATTATGGTGAAATCATAGAAGAAAATATAATTATACCTAGCGTTGAGAAATTAATAGATAGGGAATATTTTAAATTAGGAGAAAAACTATTAAATAATAGTCATCTCGTTAGAGAAATATTTAAAAGATATAGTCATAGTAAAGGTCATAGTATGCCCAGTGAAAAAAGTATTAAGAATCTAATCAAGGCTATAAAGAGTGGAAAGACAAAAAAATATGAATTAAGTAAAAACATTAAAATAGAAATAGAAAACTTTATGATTAAATGTATATAATGTTCTTGATAAAGAATAAGAAATTATTTAAAGATTTGTTACGATAACTGTATATATAAAAATGATCTCTCGACAAGTTTTTCTTTTTGCTTTTTTGGCACTTGCTGCTGTGAGTATTGATGCTTACCCAGTCAATGTTCTTCAAAATATGGAATATGATTTTAGATTTCATCAATGGACTAGAGAATTTAAACGTGATTACAGTGATTTTAATACTTGGCTAAAACATCGTAATATCTTTCATCGTAATATGGATTTGATTGATAGTCACAACTCTAATACTAGTCATAATTATAGACTAGGATTAAATAACTTTTCTGATATGAGTTTTGGTGAATGGCGATCTACATATCTAGGCTATGATCAATCTCTACGTAAAGGTCGTACACAAGTAAAACGCACGCCTGTCAGACTACAATCAACAGCTGTACCTGATAGTGTAGATTGGCGTTCAAAAGGTGCTGTTACACCTGTAAAAGATCAAGGACAATGTGGAAGTTGCTGGAGTTTCAGTGCAACTGGATCAATGGAGGGTGCGCATTTTCTTAAAAGTGGAAAGCTTGTAAGTCTTAGTGAACAGCAACTTGTTGATTGTAGTACTGGAGAGGGTAATCATGGGTGTTTTGGTGGTTTGATGGATTATGCCTTTCAATATGTAGAAGAAAATCACGGTATTGATACTGAAAAGGACTATCCCTATTTTGCGACAAGTGGTTCTTGCAATGCCGCTAAGGCCAAAAAGCACGCTGCTACATTTTCAAGTTTTGTAGATGTCGATCATAATGATGAGGATGCTCTGAAAGCCGCTGTTGCACAGCAACCTGTGAGTGTTGCTATCGAGGCTGACCAACCAGCTTTTCAATTCTATAAAAGTGGAATATTTGATACTGCTTGTGGAACTCAACTTGACCACGGGGTACTTGCAGTAGGATATGGAAGTGAAAATGGTATGGATTATTGGCTAGTAAAAAACAGCTGGGGTGAAGTTTGGGGTGATCAAGGATATATCAAACTTGCACGTAACGTACAAGCATCGGAAGGGCAGTGTGGAATTGCTATGCAAGCAAGTTATCCTGTAGTTTAGATAATTAGACAATAATAAAAATATTTTTTATTGCTGTCTTTCTTGTATAAAAAAATCCCAAGTGTTTTTCATACTTTCTTCTCTGTTTTTACCATTTACAAAAGCAGTTTGTAGAGTTTCTGTTACCTGTTTATCATATATTTCTTTATTTTTAAAATATGTATCCCATACACAGTTAGGACAAGAGTCACCACAACATTCATTATTTTTTGGTAGATTAGGTTTTTTAATATGACGAGTTAAGAATCCTTTACAAGCCATACATAATTTAAGACAATATTTGTTACCGTATCTATAGTCACAAATATATTTATGCATTATATTAATAATAAAAGAACATATTATTTATATAATTTTAAAAAAACAGATATCTATTTTCCGTGGATTTTCCTATATAACATTTTATAGTGTCTCATACAAAAATTACCCTTACACTTTGAGTTATAATTACATCTATTTCCTTTATTTTTTCCAGATTGAACTAATGCTCTACATTTATCTCCATATAACATTGGTGTAAAATATACATATTTACTATAAAAAGGTATCATTTTATATTAATTAATGACTTACTTTTAATTAAAGATAAATAGTATAAGTGATATAAAATGTTAGATTTTTTGAGATTTATATGTAAAAGTCTTTATAGAGATAGATTTTTCATAATGATTTTGATAAGTGTATTTATTTATAATCTATATCAAATTAAGAATATAGAACAAGTTAATATGGAATTAAAGAATTAAATATTAAATAAAGTATAAATGGACCGTGAACAGGGAATACTATTTCTTAGAACAATCTTGAGTATTAGAAATAATGATCTATCTATAAAACCTATTCTTGGAAAATATAACATAGATACTATTTTGATGATTGCTGGATCATATTATCTATACAATAAAACACAAGACTATTTTAAAAATAAAAATATCTATGGTATTTTACAAAAAATTCCATTTGTTAAAGGATATCTACAAAAAAAAATAGATGAAGCTAAAAATGTGATTAAAAGTGAATTTAAAATAAAGAATCATACTGAAATCACTTCTTTACCAGAACAGGGTCTAACTACAGAGAATATCAAGAGTTTAGAGCTTAACTATAAGGCTCTACGTAAATATAAATATCAAAATGGAATGGTATCTGGTACTGTATATCAATCTGGTAATCCAGAATTTACAAATCTTATGACAGATACAGTACGAGAATTTATGTATAGTAATCCACTTCATCCAGATGTTTTTCCAGATATAAGACTTATGGAGACTGAAATTATAAATATGGTTAAAAAACTATTCAATGGAAATAGTGAATGTTGTGGAAATACTACAAGTGGAGGGACCGAGAGCATACTTTTAGCGTGTAAAACATATAGAGACTGGGGGAAAAATGTTAAAGGTATAACATATCCACAGATTGTTGTAGGTGAATCTGTTCATGGATCATTTTTAAAAGCAGGAGAATACTTTAATATAGAAATTGTGAGTGTTCCTGTAGATAAAAATACAGGAAAGCTAATAGTCAAAAAACTTAAAAACGCAATTACAAGGAATACAGTGTGTATAGTAGGTTCTGCACCATCATTTGCTCACGGAGTTACTGATGATATTGAAGAATTGTCTGAAATTGCATTAGAATATAACATTGGATTACATGTTGATTGCTGTTTAGGAGGATTTATATTACCATTTATAAAAAGAATCGGGTTAAGTAATAGTGAATTTACGTTTAATCTAGAGGGCGTTACAAGTATATCTGTTGATACACATAAATATGGTAATAGTATGAAAGGTTCTTCAGTAATTTTATATAGAAATAAAGAATTGCGAAAACATCAATACTATGTAAATACAAGCTGGAATGGTGGAATTTATGCGACTCCAACAATAGCGGGTTCACGGTCAGGAGTATCTATTGCAACTACTTGGGCATCTTTATTATATTATGGATTGAGTGGATATACTGAAACTGCACTTAAAATAATAAAGTTAAAGAATAATTTACTGAATAGTATTATGCAAATAGATGGTTTAATAGTAATAGGGACACCTGCAACATCTGTTATTGCAGTTAGATCAGACAGTTTTGATATATATCTAGTAGGATCATATATGACTAGTAAAGGATGGAATCTAAATATATTACAAAATCCAAAAGCATTTCATATTTGTTTAACAAGTCTACACGTTACAAATAAGATTTTAGATAGTTTTATCAGCTGTTTAAAAGAGGCTGTAGAATATGCTAAAAATAATCCAGATAATAAAAAAAGTGGTACTTGTGCGATCTATGGAATGACCAGTACAGTTGGTGATCCTAATATAATAAAAGAAGTTACATATGGATTTTTAGATACACTAACAGAGATTTAATTACCTAAATACTTAGAAGCTACTTTTGTAGCATCCTCTTTGCATTTATTCAATAGTCTCACTTCTTCGCTCATTTTATATTCAGATAAGACGTTATTTATATTACCGATTCCTTCCCAGAATTTACCATTTTTAAGTGGGTCATCTCTGCAAATAGGACATTGATTAAATTGCGAATTTGACGATATGCTATTTGAAAGTCCTTTTAAGCTTATACTGTGACCACAGGGTAGTGTAAATATAGATTCTCCATCAACAAAATCAGTTAGAGTCACACAACAAGAAGTACTATATCCTGGATTATTTATATCATATTTTTTCAAAAACATTTTCATAAATTCATCAACTAAGATTTTATTATTTTGTATTTGTATTACAGTATCGATCTTTTGGGCTGCCAAGGTCAGTTTATTACCCATTTCATTAATTAAGCCTTTTATTTCATCTTGTTCTCCAGAAAGTATTTTCATAAAGGGTGTAAATATTTCTACATAATTATTATATACTTCAGAAATTGTTGGTTTCTGAAACATATCTAAAATGCTTAGGGTAATTTCTTTACTTATTCCACTTTCACCAGAAATACAAC